>Ga0265316_10000008_pt1 | contig 261948 bp, 208 predicted proteins | sample 4522metaG_FD_202092 | JGI IMG/M metagenome (GOLD analysis project Ga0265316, IMG submission 202092) | Rhizosphere microbial communities from Carex aquatilis grown in University of Washington, Seatle, WA, United States - 4-5-22 metaG | ecosystem: Host-associated > Plants > Roots > Rhizosphere... | reverse complement strand
GGCAATCAATGGCAGCTATTTCCAGTACAGCATCGGGCAAACCTTTGATAAGGTTTACGTAATGAACGAGAATTGCTATTGCGGCTTACTATTAGGCGCAAGCTATGGCTGGGGCAACGCGGCTTATAACAGGGGCTACTTTGGCGTAAATAGCGGCCAGTCAAACGACCTTACGCTTTCGGCTGCTCTTTGTACGCAGGTATATACATGGATGATTAAGCCAAGCATCAACTACTCAACAATGCTCGGCAACTCGATACGGGATGCCACTGAAAAAAGCGACAACCTCTGGGTAGGTATAAATGTATCAAGGAGTTTTTAACCTGGTGTGCCTTGCGATGAAACGAGAAAAGGAGAATTTGCTGAGGAAAATATGAGTAGTATTGCAAAAGGGAAAAAAATGTTTGATTGGGCAATCGTCCGGCCTGCTATCCTGGATTCGTTCTGCAAGCTCAGTCCACGCAGACAATTCCGCAATCCCGTGATGTTCGTGGTGCTCGTCGGCAGCGTCCTGACAAGTTTATTGTTTGTTCAGTCGCTTCTTGGAAAAGGCGAGGCCGGGCCGTGGTTTATCTTGGCTATTTCGTTTTGGTTATGGTTTACGGTGCTGTTTGCTAATTTCGCCGAGGCAATGGCCGAAGGACACGGCAGAGCACAGGCGGACTCACTAAGAAAGGCCCGCAAAGACCTGGTCGCCAAAAAGCTCAGTAATCCCCGGCATGACTCTTCTTTGGAGATGGTTTTGGCGTCCCTGTTAAAGAAGGGCGACGCGGTCCTGGTGGAAGCCGGCGACTATATCCCGATTGATGGCGAGGTTATCGAAGGCGCGGCGTCGGTGGATGAAAGCGCGGTTACAGGCGAAAGCGCGCCGGTCATTCGCGAAAGCGGCGGGGACAGGTCAGCCGTTACGGGAGGGACACGCGTTCTTTCGGACTGGTTGATTATCCGAGTTACAGCGGAAGCCGGGAATACATTTTTAGACCGTATGATAGCGATGGTAGAAGGGGCCAAACGCCAAAAGACACCCAATGAAATCGCGCTGACTATACTGTTAGCGGCGCTGACGATTGTTTTCTTAGTAGTTTGCGCGACTTTGCTTCCTTTTTCGTATTACAGCGTTTTGCAGGCACATCAGGGCGAAGTAGTGACTATTACGGTTCTTGTGGCATTGTTAGTTTGCCTTGCGCCGACGACCATAGGGGCGTTGCTTTCCGCGATTGGAATAGCGGGGATGAGCCGGCTAAGTCAGGCCAACGTTGTGGCTATGTCGGGCAGGGCGGTAGAGGCGGCGGGCGACGTGGATGTGCTGCTGCTGGACAAGACCGGAACTATCACGCTGGGTAATCGCCAGGCGACGGAATTTATGGCCGCGGACGGTGTGTCGATGGAGGATTTGGCCGATGCTGCACAGCTCGCTTCTTTGGCTGATGAAACGCCGGAGGGCAGGAGTATTGTTGTGCTCGCAAAACAGCAATACAACCTGCGGGGCAGAGACATAGAAAAATTAGGCGCCAAGTTTGTTCCTTTTTCCGCCCAGACGCGAATGAGCGGCGTTGACCTCGACGGCAGGCAGATTCGCAAGGGCGCGGTGGATGCGATTGAAAAATTCGTTGTAAGTCACGGCGGGGTGACTCCTGATAAAATTCGGCAGATGAGCCAGAAAATAGCCAAAAGCGGAGGCACGCCTTTGGTTGTGGCAGACGGGGCAAAGGCGCTTGGGGTTATTCATCTCAAAGACATTGTCAAAGGCGGCATCAAAGAACGATTCGGCGATTTGCGCAGGATGGGCATCAAGACGGTGATGATTACAGGCGATAACCCGATGACCGCGGCGGCGATTGCCGCTGAGGCGGGGGTGGATGACTTTTTAGCGGAGGCAACGCCTGAGGCAAAACTTGAATTGATTCGCAGGTATCAGGCACAGGGACATTTAGTGGCGATGACGGGCGACGGAACCAACGATGCGCCGGCGCTGGCCCAGGCGGACGTGGCGGTAGCGATGAATACGGGCACGCAGGCGGCCAAAGAGGCGGGCAATATGGTTGACCTCGATTCCAACCCTACCAAGCTGCTCGATATCGTTCAAATCGGCAAGCAAACGCTGATGACCCGCGGGGCGCTGACGACTTTTTCAATCGCCAACGACGTGGCCAAGTATTTCGCAATCATACCGGCGGCGTTTGCTCTGACTTACCCGTCGCTTAATACGCTGAACGTGATGGCTCTTGCTACGCCGAATAGCGCGATTTTGTCTGCCGTGATTTTTAACGCGATTATTATTGTCTTTTTGATTCCGCTTGCGCTGAAGGGGGTTAAGTATCGCCCGATGCCCGCGACGCAGCTGCTGAGAAAGAACCTGCTCATTTACGGCGTGGGCGGACTGATTGTGCCGTTTATCGGAATTAAATTAATTGATATGATGCTGGTAGTTTTGCATTTAGTATGATTATAATGATGTCATGAAAGGGTGAGAATATGATTCGTATCCTGCGACAAGCGATTGCCAGTATAGTTGTATTCACTGTGATTGCGGGCGTGATTTACCCGTTGATTGTAACCGGTGTTGCTCAATTAGCATTCCCGAGCCAGGCCAACGGCAGCTTGCTTATCAACAACGGTAAAACTGTCGGGTCTTCACTTGTCGGGCAGTCATTCAGCAGCCCGAAGTATTTCTGGGCGAGACCATCCGCGACGTCGCCGATGCCTTATAACGCCGCCAATTCTTCCGGCTCGAACCTGGGACCTCTGAATCCGGCTTTAACCGAAAACGTCAAGGCCAGGATTACGCAATTAAAAGCTGCGGATGCCGCGAGTAAATCGTTAGTTCCGGTTGATTTGGTAACGGCTTCAGGCAGCGGTCTTGACCCGGACATAAGCCCTGCGGCGGCGGAATATCAGGTTTCCCGCGTCGCGAAGGCGAGAAACCTTGATGAAACCAAAATCAGGGAGCTTGTCGCTCAATATACCCGGAACAGGCAACTTGGCATTCTGGGCGAACCACGGGTCAACGTGCTGGAGCTTAATATTGCCCTGGATAACCTTCAGAACAAATAGGCAAATAACGATTTGATTTAATTAAATTTTGGAGGCGTTATGGTACTTAAAACAAAGCTTTCGCTTGGTTTGGGGTTTCTGTTCGCTATCATTTTTGCGCTCGCATTTTTCTGCTCTTATTATGTTGGGAAGTTGTCCGAAGAAGCCGACAGCGTTCTCAAAAACAATTACGATTCCATTGTCTATTCAAAAAACATGCTCTCCTCGCTCGATGACACCAGAACTTCCATCAGCAGTACTATATTCAATCCCGGCGACAACAAAAAAATATCCGATTATTATTCCCATATTTTAGAAACCGGCAGGGCTGATTTCGAAAAGAATCTCGCAGCCGAAAATAACGACATAACGGAGATTCACGAACAAGAGTACGTTGACACGCTCAATCGCGATTATGCTGTTTATATGAACCTCTGCGACAAGGTCAAAAGCGGTTTAGGCACTCCCTCAATGTATTTTAACGAAGTCCTGCCTTGTTATGAAAAACTCAAACAATCCATCCTCAGCATCAATGACCTTAACATGGAGGCCGTTGTCCGAAAAAATATGATAACAAAACAGCAGTCCGCTCACGTAAAGACCCATATGGCCGTAGCGGCTACATTGTGCGCCATTTTGGCATTTGGCTATTTCTGGTATTTCCCCTTTTATGTCTCTAATGCTGTTTCCTACTTATCAAAGAGAATAACCGAACTATTGAGAAGAGCCGGTATCGCTTCTGACATAACGACAAACGACGAGACCTATATCATTTTGCAGTCCATCAACCTCCTCGAAAAGAAACTCGGCCTCGACGACCCCGAAAAAGATTCACTGCAAAATAAGTAGTTAAAGAAATAGCCTGTTTTGTTGCATGGTATAACTCCAGACGGTATCATGAGTCCCTGGTTAATGTTACGCTGACGAGGTACAAAATACGCAGATAACGAATGGATGACCAGCGATCAAATCCTGATGAGCTGCTCGAACAAATCCGCGAAGAGGAAAAGGCGAAGGCCGGCGGCAAGCTGAAGATATTTTTCGGCTATGCGGCTGGTGTGGGCAAGACCTATGCGATGCTGGAGGCCGCAAGAGAGCAGGCCGGCGCAGGTGTGGATATTGTTGTCGGGTACGTTCAGGCGCACGCGCGACCTGAGACCGAGATGCTTATGCTGGGGATGGAAATTCTCCCGCTCAAAGAGTTGGAATACAAAGGCATAAAGTTGAAGGAGTTCGACCTCGACGCTGCGCTGGCTCGCAAGCCGGCGGCGATAATTGTCGATGAGTTTGCCCATACCAATTCCCCCGGCATGCGACACACGAAGCGATGGCAGGACGTGGAGGAATTATTAGACGCCGGCATCAGTGTTTATACCACGTTGAACGTTCAGCATTTAGAGAGCTTGAACGATATTGTGGCGAAGATTTCCGGTATCGCTGTCCGTGAGACGGTCCCCGATACTGTTTTTGACGAGGCCGACGAGGTTGAGCTGGTGGACCTGCCTCCTGAAGATTTGCTGCAGCGGTTCGAAGAGGGCAAAATATATTTCCCTGCTGATGCCGAGCGGGCCATGCTGAAGTTCTTCAAACTGCCCAACCTGACTGCCCTGCGTGAGCTGGCTATGCGACGAACAGCCGACCATTTGAGCGCGCAGACCAAGACAGTAGGAGACGCCAGGATGGGGACAATCAGGGAACGGTTGCTTGTCTGCATAGGTCCCAGTCCGACATCAGCGAGATTAATTCGGACTGCCAGACGGATGGCAATGGCGCTGCGTGCGCCCTGGATAGCGGCCTATGTGGACACGGGTCGTTTTATGAACGATGCCGCTCGCCAGAAACTTGCTCGCAATCTTAATTTGGCTGAGCAGTTAGGCGCAGAAACCGTTACGCTCGGCGGAGAGGATATGGCCGAGGAGATTGTAAAGTATGCCCAGTCCAAAAGCGTAACGAAAATCATCATCGGCAAGACCGGAGAATCGCGATGGCGTGAATTAATGGGCAGTTCCATCATAAGTAAACTGTTACGTCATAGCGGCGACATAGATGTATATGTGATTAGAGGCCAAAAAGACCCCGCCGACGAAAGCAAGACCCGGCATTTTGTCAGCCGGCGTAAAATTAATTACCTGTCTTACGTCAAGACCATCGCGATTACGGCAACCAGCACTGCTATTGCCGAGCTGATGAGCAGAGCGGGGCTTAGCGAAACAAATCAGGCAATGGTGTTTATTCTGGGCGTAGTGTTCGTAACTGCAAGATACGGGCTTGGGCCCGGTATTCTGGCGTCAGTTGCCGGAGTGCTGGCGTTCGATTTCTTCCTCGTGCCTCCCTATTATAGTTTCAATGTTACCGACACCGAGTATTTTATTACATTTGCCGTTATGCTGACCATTGCGATTTTGATTAGCACGCTGGCGTTTCGGGTTCGCCTGCAGGTGGAGACGCTGCGTCAAAGGCAGTGGCGCACCGAGGCGCTGTATCGTTTAAGCAGGAAACTGGCCGCCACGGCGGGGGCACATCAGCTCGTGGACGTCGCCCAGGAGTTATTATCGGAGAGTTTAACCAGCGAGGTTGCGATATTTCTGCCCGATGAAGCAGGCCGGCTAAAAGCGGCGGTCAGCAGGCCCAGCAGTTTTGCCGGTATGGAAAAAGAAATTGTCGTTGCCCAGTGGGTATACGAGCATAACCAGATAGCCGGCGCCGGAACCGATACGCTGCCTGACGCTAATGCCATATATGTGCCGATGACCTGTCCGCGAGGGGCTGTTGGCGTTTTGGGGTTAAAGTCCGATGAGCCGGGCAAATTTAATGCGCCGGATCAGCGGCGAATCCTGGAGATGGCAGCCGACCAGCTTGCCTTATCAATCGAGCGAGACCGCCTGGCCGAGCAAATTCAGGAAGTGCTCCGGCTAAAAGGAACTTTGTGATTTCATTGTACGGTTTGCTGGGTTTCGGGCGGCTTAGATGATTCGAGCCCGTCTTCCTCCTTCGCTGAAGCTACGGAGGACAGGTCGCCCTTGAGGGGTTGCGCCGAGGCAGGGGGATTGGATTTTACCGTCATTGTGTGGGAGGGGTTCTTCGTCGGGCCGAAGAAAACAAAGGAAATCAGCACTAAAGTTGCACCCGATATGAACAGGATGTGTCTGCGAGGCCACTGACAGGAAAGACAAAGCCAGGGCGGGGCACCCTGTATGATTGTGGTTTGGTTTGGCTCTTCGGCCAAGGCGCGTCTCGCGGCGGCAAGTTTGCCGACGGTCGCGCGTGGATACGCGGTATTTGGCTCGTTGGCCTCGATGCCGAGCGTAGCGGGCGCCAGACGCGCAAGCTCTTTGGGGTTGCCTTCAAGCTGGGCAAGAAGAGTATCGTAATCGGTGTTGAGGGAGTCGAGTTTTGTGAGGTGGCTTTCGGCTTGGGCGAGCAGACCCTTGTAGTAATAATATTCGAGTAAATCATCGCACAGCGTCGTCGCCGACAATACGGCCGCACCGACGCCGAAGAAAATTACGAACGCTATTATTCGAATAGTTCTTTCGTTTAACATAAAAACAAAAAAAGGCAGGTGTTACACAACCTTTAGCGGGTCGCAACACCTGCCTTTATTTTTCGGAATTTCGGTTAACTTTTCTGCAACATAAAGCCGGCGAACCTGGCTGATTTGCCAAGTTCCTCTTCGATTCGCAGCAGTTGGTTGTACTTGCAGATTCTGTCAGTTCTGCATGCCGAACCGGTCTTGATTTGTCCGATGCCGGCGGCCACTGCCAGGTCGGCGATTGTAGAATCCTCGGTTTCGCCGCTTCGATGGCTGATAACCGCGTTCCAGCCGGCGCGTTTGGCCATATTGATTGCCTCGAAGGTCTCGGTCAGCGTGCCTATCTGGTTGAGCTTAATCAATATCGCGTTTGCGCTGCCAAGCTCGATGCCTTTGGCTAAGCGTTCGGTATTGGTAACGAACAGGTCGTCGCCGACGATTTGGATTTTGTCGCCGAGTTTCGTGGTCATCGTTTTCCAGCCGTCCCAGTCGTCTTCTGCCAAGCCGTCTTCGATTGAAATGATGGGGTACTTGCTGATCCATTTGGCCCAGTGCTCGACCATTACGTCGCTTGAGACCTTTGTTTTCGGGTCTGATTTGAAGAAGCTGTATTTGCCCGTCTTGCTGTCAAACAGCTCATTGGCTGCGGGGTCGAGCGCGATTGCGATATCCTTACCGGGTTTGTAGCCGGCTTTCTTTATCGCATCCATTATTACTTCGAGCGCCTCTTCATTGGATTTCAGCGATGGTGCGAAACCGCCCTCGTCGCCTACGCTTGTGTTGTATCCTTTATCTTTCAGGACTTTTTTCAGCGTGTGGAAGGTTTCCGCTCCCATACGAAGTGCCTCAGTGAAACTCGGTGCTCCGACGGGCATAACCATAAATTCCTGGAAATCGACGTTGTTGTCTGCGTGTTTGCCGCCGTTGAGAATGTTCATCATCGGGACGGGGATTATATTGGCATTGCATCCGCCGAGATAACGATACAGGGGCAGGCATGCGGAGGCAGCGGCCGCTTTGGCTACGGCCAGCGATACGCCCAGTATCGCGTTTGCGCCGAATTTGCCTTTGTTTGGCGTGCCGTCGAGGTCTATCATCAGCCGGTCAACGTCTTCCTGTGCGGTGGCGTCCATACCGATGACTTTTGGGGCAATTTTGTCGTTCACGTTTTTAACTGCGCCGAGGGTTCCTTTGCCCATATATCGCTTGTTGTTGGTGTCGCGCAGCTCGACGGCCTCGTGTGCGCCGGTGCTTGCGCCGGAGGGCACAGCAGCACGTCCGAATGAGCCGTCTTCAAGCATAACATCAACTTCAACAGTGGGGTTGCCCCGGCTGTCTAATATCTCTCTTGCCTTTATGCCAACAATTGTCGTAAACATCTTAAGTCCTTTCTTAGAGCAAATTATCGCTTCTCATGTTTAACCGTTCGCAAAGAGCACAAAATTACCCATTTTAAGCCGTTTCGTCAATAGCAATCCGCCTCTAAAACTGTAGAGAAAAAGGTTTGCAAAGGCCGAAAAGCCCCGTTACCATATTACGCCTGTATCATGGATATTGAAAAATAATCCAAACTGTGTAAGAGAGAGGAACTTATGAGCAACGAAACGCAGAAAGTTTCATTACACGAAAGAGCGTTCTACGGTTTTGGAGATTTGGCGTCATGCCTGTTCTGGGCGACGATTATGCAGCAGCTGCTTTTCTTTTATACAGACATATTTGGCCTGGCGCCCGCTGCCGCCGGAATAATGTTTTTCGTTTCCAGGGTTCTCGACGCATTTTTTGACGTGGTAATCGGAATGACGGCGGACCGGACCAAGAGCCGATGGGGCAAATTCAGGCCTTACATATTATTCGGGGCAGTTCCATTAGCTGTCTCAGCGGTTATGGCGTTTACAACGCCGGAGTTTGCATATCCGGTGAAAGTTGTTTACGCCTATCTCACATTTATCGCTTTTATGTTCCTCTATTCAACTGTCAACATTCCTTATACGGCATTGCTTGGCGTTATCAGCGGGGACCCTGTTGAAAGGACCAGTGCCTCATCTTTTAAATTCGTGGGGGCGTATTTGGGCGGCATTATCGTTTCGCTGACGGTTCTGCCGTTCGCGAAGCATTTTGGACAGGCCAGCGCACAAAAGGGCTGGCAGATGACAATGATCATTTACGCAATTGCCGCTGTTGTCTTTTTTATTATAACCTTCCTTTCAACACGCGAACGTATTCAGCCAATCGCGAAAGAAAAAACATCCATTAAAAACGACTTGAAGGATTTGTCAAAAAACGTTCCCTGGATATTTCTATTTGCAGTTACGATTCTTTTCATATTATTCGTATGCATTCGTTTAAGCGTAACTACTCACTACTTCAAATATTACGTTGGAGAACAGGAAAGTCCATTGCTGGCGCAGGTTTTTAACTTCCTGTTAAAATACATCGTTAACCCAGCTTACGGGGTTTTTGGAAAACCGGCTGTTGTTTTGTTCGAGGGGACTCATAAATTCGGCTGGGAAACTCTGACATCTGCTTTTAATACGATTGGGCAGGGATTATCCCTAATCGGCGTTCTTATGGTTCCATTTTTCGCCAAGCTCGTCGGCAGAAAAAGCGCCGCGGTCATTCTTTTTATTGCCGCACTTATTTGCACGGGTGCGTTCTATTTCTTAAAACCAGACGACTTGATGCTGATTTTTGCCTTCCAGGCCGTCGGTTCGATTGTCGGAGGCCCGATTTCGGTTTTGTTATGGGTTCTGTATGCCGATACGGCTGACTATTCGGAATGGAAAACGGGCAGAAGGGCCACGGGACTTGTTTTTTCAGCTTCAATTATGTCGAACAAACTCGGCTGGGCTTTCGGAAGTATGCTCGCGGGCCTGGTTCTTGCGACGACAGGATTCGTGGCCAATGTAGCCCAGAACATAGACGTGCTGAATGGTTTGAAGGCGATGATGAGCATAATACCGGTCGGGATAGGAGTGGTTGCTTTAATAATCCTGATGTTCTTCTATAGGCTGGATGAAACGACAATGAAACAAGTTAAAACGGAGCTGGAGGAAAGGCGCAAAGCCAGCGGCGAGGCCTCGACTGTTTAAAAAGCTATTTTTTATTCAACTATGAAAAAGGGTGAAAAATGAAAAAGAGCAAGACGGTTATCAACGGCGAACCAGTGCCGAACATACCATGGGAAGACAAACCAAAGGATTGCATTGACGTCGTTTGGAGATACAGCGCCAACCCGATACTTGACTGGAACCCGATACCAAAAGCGGCGAGAATTTTCAACAGCGCCGTTTTGCCTTATAAAGGCGAATTCGTCGGAGTCTTCAGGGCAGACCAGAGAAACGGACGTGCAACACTGTTTTTCGGAAAGAGCAAAGACGGCCTTAAATGGAACATCGGCCCCGACCCCATTAACTGGGTTGATGAAAAAGGCAAGCCAAACCCAATCAGCTACGGCTATGACCCGAGATTCTTAAAGCTCGAAGGCGCATACTACATTGTATGGTGCGATGATATGCACGGTGCGTCAATCGGCCTGGGCAGGACCACGGATTTCAAGACATTTATCCGTATGCCCAATCCGCTTATGCCCTTCAATCGAAACGGGGTACTCTTCCCGAGAAAAGTCAACGGCAAGTATATATTGCTGAGCAGGCCCAGTGACAGCGCGCATACGCCTTTCGGCGATATCTTTATGAGCGAAAGCCCGGACCTGGTTTACTGGGGAAATCACAAACACGTAATGGCCAGGGGCGGCAGTGGCTGGTGGCAGGGCACGAAAATCGGCGCAGGCCCGACACCGATTGAGACAACCGAAGGATGGCTATTGCTCTACCATGGCGTATCGTTTACATGCAGCGGCTTCGTTTACAGCTTCGGTGCGGTGATACTGGATATCGATAAACCATGGAAGGTGCTGTACAGGACACGCGATTACCTGCTCGCGCCCGAAAAAATATATGAGGTAACCGGCTTCGTGCCGAACGTGACGTTCCCGTGTGCCAATATCTGTGACGCCGACACAGGCAAAATGGCCATTTATTACGGCGCAGCCGATACACGCACAGCCCTGGCGTTTGCACAGATTGATGAGTTAATCGATTATATCAAGAAAAACTCGGAAGTTTGATCGTATCAGAATAAGCCAATAACTTATTAAGAAGGAGCTGAAATGGCACAGGAAATAGCTGCAAATAATTCCGGCAAGTTGGTGCGCGACCGTGTTCCGATTGTTACCAAAGTTAGTTATGGTCTCGGAACCGCTTTGGATATGTGGGGCATCTGGTTTTATTTCAGCGTTGCCTTTGCAGTGTTTAATATTTATCTGGGCGTTTCTCCTGTTCTTGTAGGTTTTGCATTATTTTTTATTCGCTTTTATGACGCTTTTACTGATCCGTTTATGGGCTGGATATCAGATAACATACGGACAAAATGGGGCCGCAGGCGTCCTTTCATTCTGATTTTCGGCGTTTTGTGCGGTTTGGGCCTGCCCATAATGTTTCTTGTCTCGCCAACGTGGTCGGATAAAACGTTTTTGGGTATATCGGCTGTCTTCTGGTATATGCTTGTTTCAAATATGATTTACATCCCCATCTTCAGTGCCTACACCGTTCCATTTAACAGTTTGGCTAATGAATTAACCCCTGATTACGAGGAACGCACCTCGATAATGACCTATAGAAGCGTGCTTCAGAAGATATTCGAAGTAGGCAATTTTTCCGCTTTAATGTTTACGAACCTTGCATGGTTTACTATCCCATCAACAGGCAAGCAGAACGTTCTTATGGGATTGCGCATATATTCCTGTATCCTTGGTGTTGTGATGGCGATTTTTGCCATAATAATCTTCTTCAGGGTCAAAGAGCGTTATTATGAAAATATCGTGGTGAAAAAACAGCAGGAACATGTCTCTCTTAAAAGCGCCCTTTATGAAACGCTTACCTGCAGGCCATTTTTGTTTATGCTGCTGGTTGGCGCTTGTTTTAACTTAGGCACGAGTATGTTAGGCACACTGGGTTATTACACAACGATTTATTATGTGTGTGCGGGTGATTCGGTATCAGGCAATAACTGGAATTTCTGGATGGGACTGGCGTTTATGTTCGGAGGACTAATTGGCGCCCCGATTCTTAACAGGGTAGCATATTTTGTTGGTAAACGGAATGCTCTGATTGTCAACGCCTTTATCGGCATAATTGCTTACGCAAGCTCATGGTATCTTTACAACCCTCATATTCAGTGGATGCAAACAATCGCCTCCGGTCTTATGGGGCTTACCGCGTCTGGTCTCTGGATGCTGTATGGTTCAATCTGTGCCGATGTTATTGATTACGATGAGCTTAATACCGGCAAACGGCGTGAGGGCTCTTTTACTTCCTGCGGAACATATATCATCAAACTGGGTAATTCGTTAGGAATATTATTTTCAGGAGTAGTCCTTTCCTGGATAGGTTATAATTCCAAGTTAGGTGTGCAGACACCTCATACAATTCTCTGGATTCGCATAATGCTTATGGTGTTGCCGCTGATTGGAATGATTCTGGTGATAATCTTTATTTTTCAGGTGCCGCTTACAAAGAAGATATGCGAAGAAATCAGGATGAAACTCGAAGCGCGCCGGGGCCAGGTATAACGGCTTTTGCGGGTTTTACACAAACAAAAAAGGCCGCGGGTTACTTCAAACCGCGGCCTTTATTTTTTTGTCAATATCGGTATAATTTGGGCGACGTTAAATTGTGATTAACCTGTTCGTATTTTGATGGAGAGGTGCAAAAATGAGGTTCGGATACTTTGACGACAAAGCCAGGGAATACGTAATCGAAAGACCTGATACGCCGCGGTCGTGGGCGAATTATCTTGGCTCGACTGAATACGGCGCAATAATCACCAATAACGCGGGCGGGTACAGCTTTTATATGTCTGCCGCACAGGGACGCCTCACCCGGCTTCGTTTTGACGATGTCCCGATTGACCAGCCGGGCAGATACATTTATGTCCGCGACAAGCAGTCGGGCGACTACTGGTCAAACGCATGGCAGCCCGTGGGTAAACCCTTAGACCAGTATAAAACCACATGCAGGCACGGCACCGCTTATACGATTATCAATTCCCAATATTCGAAGATTGAGACCGAGACCACATATTTCGTTCCATTAGGCAAACATTTCGAGTGCTGGCATTTGAAGGTCACAAATAAAGACGCCGTAAAAAGAAACCTGAGTTTGTTCTCCTTCGTCGAATATCCGTATACATGGCAGTGTTTCCACGATTTTTTAAACCAGCAATACTCGCACGGCATAGTGAAAATGGATTTCGTTGACGGCATCATCGATTACGGAAGCTCCGTTCTCATAACCGGCCAGGATAACCGGTCTTTTATGGCGTTTCTTGGCGGTGATATTGTCGGCTTCGATACCGACCGCGACGTATTTGTCAGCCCGTATCGCAACTACTCCAATCCTATGGTTGTCGAAAAGGGCAAATGTACCGGCTCAAAATGCGAAAGCGATGACGGCTGCGGCTCAATCCAGATAGATATCGATCTTGAGCCGGGCCAGACAAAAGAGCTTGTCGTCCTGTTGGGTCGCGGCAAGGCGGCAATCGAAGGCAAAAAAACAGTCAAGCAATTTGGTGATATCGCAAAAGTTAAAGAAGAATTTGAAAAGCTTAAAAAATACTGGCACGAACGTATCGAGGGATTTAGCATATGCACGCCCGATGCGCAGTTCAACAGTATGATGAATATGTGGAGCCCGTTTAACTGCCTGATTACTTATGCCTGGTCTCGTATGGCCAGTTTAATCTACAGCGGCGAACGCGACGGGCTTGGCTATCGTGATACCGTCCAGGATTTTATGGGCGTTATGCAGCTCATCCCGGCTGAGGCGAAAAAACGTCTTGAGCTTATGATTACCGGCCAGGGCTCCACCGGCGGCGCGATGTCAATTGTTATGGCGTTTACGCACAAGCCAGGCAAAGAAAAGCTGCCCAAGGAAGACGAATACCGCTCTGATGACTGCTTGTGGCTTTTCAACGCGATTCCGACTTACGTAAAGGAAACCGGCGATATAGATTTTTATAACAAGGTCCTGCCATACGCAGACAAGGGCAAGGCGACCGTGCTTGGCCATCTGCGCAGGGCGATTGAATTCAATCTCAAACGCACGGGTAAACATGGTTTACCCAGCGGCCTTTTCGCCGACTGGAACGACTGCCTGCGTTTAGGCACTAAAGGGACATCGGTATTCGTCGCCCTGCAGGTGCGTTATAGTCTTTTGACCTATATCGAGATTTGCGAAATGTTCGGCAAAGCCGCCGAAATCAAATGGGCGAAAAAGCAGCTCGAAATAATCGACGCCAAGCTCGACAAATTCGGCTGGGACGGCAAATGGTATGTCCGCGCCTACAAGGAAACAGGCGAGAAAATCGGCTCGAAAGAAAACAAGTACGGTTCGATTTATCTCAATACGCAGTCGTGGGGTATTATCAGCGGCCACGCGGACAAATATAAAGGCCGGGCCGAACAGGCAATGCAATCCGTAAATGAAAAACTTGCCACCGATTATGGCCTTATGCTCTGTGCGCCGCCTTACGAAAATATCCCCTGTGCCGAAGTCCGCTCGGTTGTGTTCAACAAGGGCGTCAAGGAAAACTGCGGCATTTTCAACCATACGCAAGGATGGGCAGTTATGGCGGAGACGATGCTTGGCCATGGAGACAGGGCATTCAAGTATTTCCGCAGCTCTATGCCCGCGTCGTTCAACGATAAGGCCGAGATACGCGGCAGCGAGCCGTACGTTTATTCGCAATATACCCACAGCGTTTTCAGTCCGCGTTATGGCGCATCGCGAGTTGCCTGGCTGACCGGCGCTGCGTCCTGGGCGTATTATGCAGCGACGCAGTATGTCCTCGGCATCCGCCCGGATTACAAAGGCCTTCTCATCGACCCCTGTATTCCTGCCGACTGGAAGGAATTTGCCGTTGTTCGTCGATTCCGCAACAAGACACTTAATATCAAGGTAATAAATCCCAATGGCGTGGAAAAAGGCGTTAAGAAAATTACCCTTAACGGCCAGATAATCGAAGGCAACCTGATTGGCGTTTCCAAAATGAAAAAAGAAAACGAAGTTGTTGTCGAGATGGGGTAGAAAAAATGAAAGTCCTATTTATCGGCGGAACCGGGATAATAAGCACGGCTGTAACGCAATTGGCGGTTGAAAGGGGAATCGACCTTTATCTGCTCAACCGCGGACAAAATAGAAAACTGGTCCCCAATGATGTCAAGGTCATCAAGGGCGACATCAGGGACAGGATTTCCGCGAGCAAACTTCTCAAACTTCACGATTTCGACGTCGTTGTTAACTGGGTGGCATACATACCGACGCATGTCGAGGCCGACATCGAGTTTTTCAGGGGCAAGGTCGGCCAATATATATTCATCAGCTCCGCATCGGCCTATCAAAAGCCGCCTACGAGCTGGCTCATTACCGAATCGACGCCGTTGGCTAATCCGTACTGGCAGTACTCGAGAGACAAAATAGCCTGTGAAGACCGGCTGATGACTGAATACCGCAGCAATGGTTTTCCCGTCACAATCGTCCGTCCGTCGCTGACATACGGCGTTACAATGATACCCGCGGCGATTAACAGCTGGCAAAAGCCATGGACGATTGTTGACCGGATGCGAAAGGGCAAAAAAGTAATCATCCACGGTGATGGCCTGACTCTCTGGACGATGACGCACAACACGGATTTTGCCAAAGGTTTTCTCGGGCTTATGAGCAATGTTCAATCAATCGGCCACGCCGTTCACATCACTTCCGATGAGGCGCTTACCTGGAACCAGATATACCAGGCGATAGCCGATGCCGCGGGCGTAGAGCATAAGCCGGTTTATATTTCATCCGATTTTATCACTAAAATCGACCCCGAGCAAACAGGCACGCTTTTGGGCGACAAATCCTACTGTGCCGTCTTCGACAACACCAAGATAAAGCGTCTCGTTCCTGATTTTGTCGCCACTGTTCCTTTTGCTCGTGGTGTTCAGCGTTCAGTTGAGTGGTTCGAGGCCGACGAGGAACGATGCGTGGTTGACGAGGATTACAACAAGTTTATGGACCGCACCATTGTTGCCTACGAAAAAGCGATGCCAGGGTAGCCGCTTTTGCATGAATCAAATCCCCTCGCGATTGAGGAGCGGACTTTTGTCGTGGACGAGGTTGGCTCGCTCTGGGAATAATTTTATTATCTCATTGGCGTCAGAGACATTGAGCGTATAGGTGGTTTCCTGTCCGAGTATTGTCTTTGTCGTTTTTTTTGAGCTGTCGTAATAAATTTGCTGCCAATAATTGCGTCCGTCGAGCCATTCCAACCTGAGAGAATTGCTGTCCGTCCGGTTTTGGGCCGGCGGTGATTTTTCGATATAAACCGGTATCACGGTCCCATCCGCCCTGATTATATCTATAATGACGGCTTGCTCGTTGATATCCAGCGCCTTCGCCAGAATCGGGTCCAGAACGGTATCCGGCACAGCTGTTTCGCCGAGTTCATATTTGTCTGTCTCCCTATCTGTCCGCTTATCAAACGGCAAGCCGGCCCGTAACCTGCGGACCGTCAGCATGCCGGAGTCCGCCGTCATTTCGATTCCTTTTCTGCCTGTTTTTGAGCTGGCTTCGACTCGCCAGGTGAACTGTCGAAGGTTTGCGTCGCCGCGAAAATAGCTGACTTGCTCATCGGATACCGTTCCCTTCAAGTAGTAATAATCCGCAGCGTTGATAGCGGCGTTGGCGTCCGTCCTGACTAACGCCACAGCATCCATCGTAAAGCCGATTATCTTGTTATGGGGGTCGGCTATAGTGAAAAAAGAAACTGATGAATCATTATCACGGGCGATATCCAGCCCTTCATTCCTGATATCGCTGATTAGCCGGGTGCCTGCCCGCAGTAATCCGTTGTCGCTAAATCGGATACTTTTGAAGATTTTTTCAAAAATATCTTTAGCCGTGTTCTGCTCAGATGCGTTCTGCAATACTTCTATTTCCAGCTGCCGCCCGTCGGCAAGCTCGCAGACGCCCAGGATTATCTCAATCCCGGAATCGGTATTTATAGTCGCCCAGTTTGCTGTAAGGTTGCCTTCCGTTGATTGGCCCGTCGTGATAAGTTTTTTTCCGGAGTATTCATGGTCAAGTCGCTCCGTTGGTGTTTCCTCGCCTGCCGCCAGAAGGTAACGGCACTGGGCGTATGCTCTGTCGTTAAGTCTGCTTACGGCAAAAATGCTGCTGACATTAAAAGAACTTTCTTCGAAAGACCATTTCTCCTTGCATTGCCAGCCATTGCCCGAAGGCATCGAAACCGACAATCTCGACCGGTTCAAATCAATAGGGGCCGACATTCTAATGCCGGTTTTGGATTGCATAACCAGCCGGGCCGCCAGCAATGAAATGACCAGCAGGGCCGGCATCGCAATTGTCTTTGCTATGTGTTTTCCCGTTTTATTTTCATCAACCATAAGATTGCCGTTGATTTTTCAATTGTGATTTGAAAAAGGAAAAAACGCACCAGCCGGCATTTTCCTAATCAATCGCAGAAACAGCCGACTCGTCGAGGGCCTGCTGGCCCTTGTGGAAAAACCTGCAATAAAACCATTTCAGAAAACCGCTTGCCGCGAAGCCGCAGAAAATCACTACAAATGCGAGTTGCCAGCACCAAATTATCAGTCCCAGAAACAACAGTATCCAGATAAGATGCGCGAAAGGTTTCTTACCTCTTATGTACTGATTAACGACGTGTGCATATCTGACTCTACTGACCATAAGGACTGCCAGTACCATTGCCAGGGCCGGCAGCGAATAAACTATTGCCTCTCCCAGCACCGTACCTGCCAGCATACTGTGCTCTGCGATATCCGGCACTGTCTCCTGATGAAATATCACTAAGCTGGCGATGACTCCCGCCGCGGCCGGAGTAGGCAGCCCGACAAAGCTCATGTGCGACGACTCGTCCTCTTCGTTTTCGACGTTGAATCTCGCCAGCCGAATTGCCGCGCAGCTCAGGTATGTTGCCGCCGTCAGCCAGATGAATCGTTCGAGGAAGCTGATGACGACGGGGTTAATCTCCGTCAGCCCCGACAATTTGTGCTCGATAATTTTTATCATTATAAACGCCGGCGCTACGCCGAAGCTGACCACGTCGCATAAGCTGTCCAATTGCCCCCCGAAACTCGACGTGCTCTTGCTCATTCTCGCGAGGCGTCCGTCGAGCATGTCCGCCACCATTGCCAGCAGAATCATATAGCCCGCCATCGCGAAATAAGGCACGACAAGCCGATGATACGACCACTGTCCCGTTTCCGAAGTAATCGCCTGGCTGGCAAAAGTAATCGCCGCGAACCCGCACGCGCCATTGATAATCGTAACTAATGAGGGCAGAATCGTGATGTATTTGAGCCTCTGCCTACGCATCCTTCGCAGGAAGCTTTCCTTCGACGCATCGGCCCTGAATCGCATCGGCTTTTGAAAGATTGGCTTGTTCGGTCCTGATTCGCTCATAATTTTATAATCGGCGTTAGTCCCGCCTTTACTTTGTCTCCAATTTTGACGAGGCACTTGGCCCCGTCGCGAGCCGGCATATACAGCTCGGTCCGCGAACCGAATTTTATCATACCGAATCTCTCGCCGCTAACTAATTCCACGCCTTCTTTTGCCCTGCATACGATTCGCCGGGCTATAGCTCCGCTGATCTGGCGGACAATCAGTTTATCGTTGGGCGATTCAATTCTCGTAAGCCAAAGGTCATTCGATTCGTTCACTTTGCCCGCTTCGGAGTTTCTCGCGTCGAGGAACTGCCCTTCGCGATAGGTGATTTTCTCGACTTTTGCCAGGCATGGGCTTCGGTTGAGATGCACGTCGAAAATGCTCAGAAATATGCCGACACGCAGGGCTTTGCCTCCGATGAAGTCGGGCTCGTCAATCGTTTCGATATCGGCTATCGTCCCGTCCGCAGGCGCTAATAATATATCTTTGTCCTGCGGCACTTCTCTTTCCGGGTCGCGGAAAAACGACAGCATCCATATAAGCACGATGCCCAGCGCAATTTCGACGAACTGAATCATCCACTCAGGCGTCGTAGCGCTTGCCCCGTAGTACAGCACAATCATAAACACAAGCAGCATCACCGGATAAAACACCACCTGCGGCCAGCCATATTTCGTCAATGGTATCTTCATCGCCGATATACTATCAGAATGCGCCGTTTTTGCCAGTGCCTTGGCAAAATCAGCAAACCCCGGCGGAGAAATCACGCCTACGGCGGACAAGATTCTTCATCCTGCGCAGCGGTCAATGTCTTGATTTTTCATTAAAAATCTGATACTTGACTGAGTTCATAGTTTGAAGTCAATAAATGCCAAACAATCTTACTTGCGAGGAAAATGAAATGAAGACAAACAACCCCGGACAAGCAGAAGACAGAGGACGGAAAACGGATTACGGAATGCCAATGACAGGAAATGGTTTTATATCTTATGCCTTACGCCTTCTGTTTTCTGTTTTGCTATTTTGTTCATTGCCCGCGACAGCCGCTCCATCGGGCGGACCTTACGGCCCGGTTCGGCAAAACTATGATTTGCCCAAAGGCGCGGGTAAAATTTACTATGTCGCGCCCGATGGTAACGCAGGGGAGTCGGGAGAAACGCTCGCCAGGCCCACTACACTGGTGTCGGCCATAGCGCGAGTAGTGACCGGCGACGCAATCGTGATGCGAGGCGGAACGTATCGAACGGGCAATCTGCAATTGAACCAGGGAATCACTATACAGCCATACGCCGACGAGCAGCCCGTTTTGAAGGGGACCCAGGTTGCAGACAAATGGGAGCATCTGGAGAACGGACTATGGAAAACCTCGTGGACCAGTTTGTTTCCCTCCAAGCCCGCGGACTGGTGGCAGCAGGACAGGAACAAAGGAACTCCGCTGCACCGTTTTAACAATGATATGGTTTTCGTTGACGGCAGGTTTTTACAATCGGCCGGCACGGAAAAAGACGTTAACGCCAATTCTTATTTCATCGACTATAATGAGAGGCAGGTTTTCATTGGCGTTGACCCGGCAAACCGGTTAGTGGAAATCACCGCTTTCGACAGCGCTCTTACGCGTACAAAAGGAAGCTGTCACGGCAAGACCTCGGACCGCAAGGGACCGACGATTCGGGGAATCACGTTCACGCAGTACGCCTACCGCGCAATTGAAATTGAAGGAACGGAACCGGAGGGTTTGTCCGACGAGTCCAAATATGGCAAGGACGTGGTGGGCTCGACTTTTGAGAACTGCACCATTTCTTTCTGTTCACGCGTCGCGGCTTATCTCAGGGGCGATAAGCTAACTATGCGAAATTGTTTAGTGAGCGACACGAGCACCGAAGGGATTTACGTCATCGGCTCGTCCGACGTTCTGCTGGAGAGAAACATCTTCAGACGCAATAATATCGAGGACATCACCGGGTATTTTCCATCGGGGGTGAAAATATTCAATCAATGCCACCGTGTTGTGTGCAGGGACAACCTTGTCACCGACTTAGCCAATTCTAATGGCATCTGGTATGACGTAGGCAACGTTGACGGGCGAATCATCGACAACCGGTTCGAGAACGTGGGCAACATCAATACCCCGTTTTCCAAGGAGCGGTTCTGGCCAAGCGATAACGGGTTCTTTTTTGAAATCTCAAAAGGAGCGATTTGTGCCGGAAACGTGTTTGTAAACTGCGACCACGGGATTTTCGTGCTCAACAGCTGCAACGTTCAAATTTACAACAATACATTTGTAAACAGCGTCGCCTGTATCGGGCGCACGGACAGAACTGCCGCCGGTGACCGCTTCGGCTGGCATGCCAGCACCGGCCCCGACATAAACGATCGTGAAGGACACGTATTTGTAAATAACCTGCTCACGGGGGACGAAAATTTCAACAGGCCTCTTCTGGCTTTTTCGCAAACGCCTTCGCTGTGCGAACAGCTCAGTAAGCCGCAGGTCAAACAGCTCGATTATAATGCGTATGTGCGACGCTCAAAAACACCATCTTCACCATTAATTTTCTGGAGTCCCGCCGGGGACAGCAAATGCCAGGTGCCTCTCGCTTCGATAGAGGACTTGCAAAAGCTGCATCCGGAATTTTCAGCCAAAAGTCGTAATTTCTCCAATTATAGCGGGCCTTTATTCAAGAGTGCCGAACAGGGAAATTACCAGTTGTTACAGGCGTTTCCGGGGTCCAAAGCGGCAGCCCGGCTTCCATCTGAAATCAGCAAGCTTCTCGGCCTGTCCGAAACCGATGCCCCGTTTATTGGAGCTTACCCGTCTCTTCCCTGAATCTGTAAATCGTGATTATTCCCAGCTTCTATCTCACGGGTTTAGAAACAGATTCGATAAACTCCCCGGCTTGCGGATTGCCGGGGCAGGCGAACTACGAACCACGCCTCCGGCGGGGAAGCCCCGTCTGTGGCGTAGCCGAGCGGATTTAAATGGGAAATGCCGGCATATTGTTTTTGTCACGCAGATATTGTAAGATTAACCACTAAATCGATCCGTCCGGAGGGTCGAAGTTTAAAGCCAAACAATGGGAGTACACGAGATATATGCAGTTTGAGCACGAAAAAAATATCTTCACGCGACATCTGGTGACACTGGTCAGGCCTTTCATTTTGTTCTCTCTGCTGGTTTCGTTGGTGAATCTCGTCGGCGGATGCGCATCCCTGCCGAATGTTTCTGAAATGATAGCTTCGGCGCCGGACACGAACAAACCGCCTCAAATTGTTTCGGCCCGGGGGCCGCTATCTCCCAGCGAAAGCCAGGCCATTATTGACCAGTTGAAGCAGGCGGTTCCTCCGACCGATATTCTGACTCAGTATTTGGCGGTCATGGAATTATGGGGCAAAACGCCTCTGACAAGCGGCAACAAGGTCACACTCCTGGTCAATGATGATGCCTCTTACGCCGCCATGTTCAAAGCGATAGAGAACGCTAAAGACCATATTAATCTTGAAACCTTTTTCATTGAAGATGACGAGGTCGGCCGCAAATTTTCGGAACTCTTGCGGCAAAAACAGGCACAGGGCGTCCAGGTTAATCTCATCTACGACAGCATGGGCAGTAACAAAACTCCCGTTTCCTTTTTCAAACGCCTGCAGGACGCTGGGATTAACGTAGTCGAATTCCATCCGACAAGTCCGCCCAGGACTCCGGGGCCATGGCTGCAATTGCGTTTCGACCACCGCAAAATTCTGGTCGTTGACGGCACACTGGCAATCACGGGAGGCGTCAATGCCAGCCAGGGTTACTCGACCGGGGTTCCTGAAGGGAAAGCGCCGGTACCGTGGCGTGATACCGACGTTCAGATAGAAGGCCCTGCTGTTGCCCAAATCCAAAAACTATTTCTCGACATCTGGCGGCAGCTGGGCGGACCTAAGCTGCCCAAACGAAGCTATCTGCCGGAGTTGAAAGAAGAAGGGGACGTTCTTGTCCGAGTAGTATCCAATACACCCGGGGAGCATAACAGGATGACCTTTGTTATGTATGTCTCCGCCATCACATTTGCCCGGCATTCCGTGCATGTGACTACCGCGTATTTCGTCCCCGACGACCAGACACTGAGGGCATTGACAGATGCCGCCAGGCGAGGCGTCGATGTAAAGATAATTCTCTCTTCGGTCAGTGATTCCCCGATGTCCGTAGATGCCGCACGGTCTCAGTATTCCATGCTTTTGAAGGCAGGCGTGAAAATATACGAACAGCACAAGGCCTTTCTGCATGCCAAGACCGCCGTAATTGACGGTATATGGTCAACTGTCGGCTCCACCAATATGGATTACTGGAGTTTTTTAAGTGATGACGAGGTCAACGCCGTCATCATCGACCGCCAATTTGCGAATGAAATGGAAACGCTGTTTGAAAAGGATATCGAGCAGTCCGAGCAGATTAAATTGGAAGACTGGGAAAAACGTCCCTTTTTCCCCCGCCTCGGCGAATGGTTCGCACATTTATTCGCCTCTTGGCTGTAAACGTTATAATAGGGTTGGCCCAGTGGCTAAACAATCGCCGCGGGATGTAAGGTATCCAGCGATAATTGCCCTTTTTGCTGAAAAACTCGCGTTTTTTTATGACCTGATACGGCTTATATGCCGAAATATAATATAACTTACAGAACTGTTCGTAATTAAAGGTGTATTGATAATGGGCGGAGTTTATGATACAATAACTAATCTGGGGTGGCTGTTTGAACTGCGTCCCTGTTTTATTAACTTTTTACTGGACTGTTGACCGTTCCCGAAAGGGATGGCCAAGCCAGGAGGAAATGGTGGTTTTGTTTTCTACAAAAGCTCGATTATCAGTACTGATAACAGGGTTTTTGGGCTTATTGCTGTTGGTCAATATTGCTGCTGCGGAACAGTTGGCAATCGGGGATTTTCAGCCGCAGGGGCTAAATTACGCCGGGATATATCAGCTTAAACAAACCGACCCCAATCTCACTGGCGCAGGCGTAAAAATTGCTTTAGTCAGCCGAAGTATTACCTACACCGATGGCGAGCCGCAAAACGACTATCGCCCCGCAAGCGACCACGATTGTTTCAAAGATACGCAATATATTTTCCATGACCAGCAGCTTTTAGCCGCGGGTATTTCAGCACATTCGACCGCCGTGTGCTCGATTCTTTTCGGCCGGGACCCCAACGCATCCAATGAGCAGATTGGTGATTTCAGTTACGCGGGCGCAGTTCCCGATGCCCAGGCCAATGTGTATGAGTTCTGGAGTTTTCTCGTAAACAACGTATTTCCCTGCTCCGCTCCCGATGCTGATATTATCACCGCCGACATAGGTTACCAGTTCGAGGACTGGTGGACCCGCGGCATCGAGGCGATGGTGCAAAAATACGGGTTGACGGTTGTCGTCGGCATAGGCAACGGCTCAAATTCTTCCGACCCTGTTCTTTTCCCCGGCGCGGGCAGCAATATAATTGGTGTCGGCGTTGTGAAGTCCGTCGAATCCAATGATGTCAACGTCGGGCTTTCGCGATTCGCACTTGTATATCCCGAATATTCCAGCATGGGGCCGACTCCTGACGCCCGCTGCAAACCTGATATCGTCGCTCCCGGCAACTGCCTTGCTGCTGTGGCAAGCGAGCCGAACCTTTACGAGCCGACGGGCGACTGGTCGAGTTTCGCAACGCCTATTGTCGCAGGCGCGGCGGCGCTGCTTATTCAGCAGGCCCACGCCGACCCGAATCTTCAACAGGCCGTTTCGCACGATGGCGGCGACTGCGTCGTAAAATCAGTCCTGCTCAATTCCGCTACCAAACTTCCTTACTGGCACAAAGGCCTGCTGACCAAAGATGACGACCACGATGTCCCTCTCGATTATCTGCAGGGGGCCGGAATGGTCAACGCCGTCGCGGCGAGCAATCAGTTGCTGGCAGGTCAGCATTTGCCCGGTGATTGCCCGACAGCCGGCTGGGACCTCAATAAACTTACCCTCGACCAGACGCCCGAAAACACCTACAAAATTCGGATAACAAAGCCCGCGGACAAAATGATTACCGCGACTGTAACATGGAACAAGCAATTTTCTCTTGTATATCCTTTTGAGCACGATACCCAAAAAGATGCCGACCTTCGGCTTGAGATTTGGGCTGTTGATTCTAACGACCCCAATAGCGATTACCTGCTCGATTACTCCGACAGCCGAATCGACAACGTCGAGCACATTTATACGTCGGCCGACGGCAATTTTACCGATTACGAAATTGTCGTTTTATTCAGTGACGAACACGATGTGAATCAGCCGCAGGTCTCGCCGCCATACGCGGTCGCCTGGAACGTCGGGCAGACGCCCGTCAGAGACGATGCGCTCTGGTTCGACCTCAACGGCGACGGCGTAGTCGATGACCTCGATGTTAACGTGCTGCTCGATAACCTGATTGCGAGCATGGGAACATCGGGCCGTTATTTATTCGGCGATATAAATTCCGACGGCATTATTGACGTCAGCGACCTCGATATACTGATGCATTACATCGATTCAGCGGCCGACCGTCGATAGTTACCGCTCAATCTTCCGATACAATCCTCAAACAGTTTTCTTGCGACCGCGTTAGCTTTAGTGTATTTTGGCCTTCGTGGAAACGAAGGTAATCAAACTCAAAACAGACGACGTTGATGCGTCGACGATAAAAGAGGCGGCCGGAATAATAGACGCCGGCGGGCTTGTCGCCTTTCCCACCGAGACCGTTTACGGCATCGCCTGTCGCGTCGGCAACGATTCATTAGCAAAGCTCAGCAATCTCAAAGGCAGGCCTGCGGACAAATACTATACCCTTCATATCGCCAATCCTTCCGATGTCCTGCGATATGTCCCCACGATTGGCCTGCGGACGAAAAAGCTGATAAAAACCGCCTGGCCCGGGCCGCTGACAATGGTGTTTGAGCTTGGCGAAAAGGATATCGTTCGGCAAAAAAACAAACTGCCGCCCGAAGTGTTCAGCAATCTTTATCACGACGGCTCAATCGGCATTCGCTGCCCCGATAACCCCGTCGCCTCGATGCTTTTATCGCAGACGACATATCCTGTCGTTGCGCCAAGTGCAAATATCAGCGGACAACCTCCCGCTGTCGAAGCAACAGGCATTGCGCAACAGTTTGAAGACCGGCTCGATATGGTTCTCGATGGCGGACTATGTAAATACGCCAAAAGCAGCACGGTCGCCCGGGTAGGCCAAAAAGCCCTCGAAATACTCAGGCCCGGCGTCTATTCTGAATCACAACTCCTTGAAATGGCTCAGGTTACGATTTTGTTTGTCTGCACGGGCAACAGTTGCAGAAGCCCTATGGCCGAGGGGATATTTAAAAAACATCTTGCAGAAAAGTTGGGCTGCCCCATTGACCGGCTCGTAGAAAAGGGATATACAATAACATCTGCGGGCACGTTTGGTATGGTCGGGTTTCCCGCCAGCGACGAGGCCGTCGAGGCCTGTGTGATAAAAGGCGTCGATATAAGCGCCCACAGAAGCAGGGCATTGACGATACACCTGATTGAGCAGAGTGATTTGATATTTGCTATGACGCGGGGACACAGGGAAGCGGTATTGGAAATGTGCCCCGAAGCCGCGAGTAAATGTTCGCTGCTTGACGACGGGGTCGATATCCCGGACCCGATAGGTCAGTCACAGGCGGTTTACGACAATTGTGCCGAACGCATCGACAAGGCGATAACAAAAAGAATTGATGAGATGATATTATGAGAGTAGCGGTTGGAAGCGATCATCGAGGTTACAAAGCCAAAGAGCTGATTAAGACCATCATAATCCAGCTTGGCCACGAGTGCATTGACGTCGGGACAGTTGACGGCAACCCCGTTGATTATCCTGACCCTGCGTATCTTGCCGCCAAAGCCGTCGCGGAGAAAAAAGCTGACAGAGCCATTTTGGCTTGCGGCACCGGCATAGGAATGAGCATCACCGCCAACAAGGTCAAAGGCATTCGTGCTGCCCTCTGTTACGATGAGCTTGGCGCACGTATTTCTCGTCATCATAATGACGCCAATGTCCTTTGTGTCTCAGGCGAGCTTTTAGGCGAAGTCCTGCTTCGCAAAATGGTCGAGGTCTGGCTTGGCACCGATTTCGCCGGCGGAAGACATCTCAGAAGGGTTCAGAAAATCGAGTCCATCGAAAAAGAAAAAGACCCAACGTCCGTTAAAAACCACAACGGCTAAACCCGTTTCCATAGTATATAAATGACCCTGCTTGGCTTTAGCGAAGCAGAGTCTCCTTTTTTTGCTGTCCGATTTGGATTTCCCCGGAACATTTCCTATATTCTAAATGGAGCTAATGAGAAACTAACGCCTTCTCTTCTCCTCTCTTCTTCGAAGGGGACGGGGTTGCTGACCGAGTAATACCCAGTGCAACAGGGGGGACCTCGTCTCCGGATTTTTAAAATAAAATTCACCAGGCGTTATAAATAAAAAGGGCCTCAAGTTATCTTGAGGCCCTTTTTTATTAAATTGGCGGTATTTGTTTAGTAACCAAGGCCGCTCGCTAACCAGCCCTCGGCAAACGACGCGAGGTCATCTATTCCGACGGTTCCGTCGCGATTGAAGTCGCTGCCGCTGCACCAGTCGTTGCCTGCATCGCAGTCGGTTCGGTTCCACTGGGCTGCAAGCTCCGCAAAGTCCGCAAACTGTAGGCAACAGGGCGACAAGTATATGCCGTCGATGACCTGCTGGTCGATTCCCGGTCCCTGCCAGGCCACCGATATATTGTCATCGCCAGTGTCCGCTTTGTGCAGCACCATGATAAAATATTTCTGGCCGGCAACCAGAGAAATATACGACGACTGCTGCTCGGGATACTTATACCACTCGTGATAATCAGTGAAGTCCGATACATACCCTATCAGTTGGCTGTTGTAGGGGTTGGTGTCAGTGCTCAGGTACAGTTCGCTCGATGCATTACTGGCAACCCAGAATGTATAATTACCGCTGGTCACAGGATTCAAATATCCTCGAATAAACGTGCCGTAGTCGTCTGCCCAGTTTACAGGCCCTTCCAGTTTCGTAATTAACTGTCTGCCGCTTGGGTTATAGGGGTAGTTTTGGTTGTTGAGAAAGTCGTCTAAACTAGAACCCGGTATATCCAGCCACCATTGGCGCAAAATAGCGCCGGTGCCGCTCGCGGGATTGCTCGGCGCAGCGGAAACCTCACTCGAATACTCGGATTCCAAACCCCCAATATCAACCGCGGTGACGACATAATAATAAGTTGTCTCGTTAGAGACATTGGCGTCAATGTAATCCGAACTGGTTAACAGCGAACTATTCAATTTGACATAGCCGCTGCCTGAGGTTGTCGAACGATAAACATTATAGCCGGCTAAATCTAATTCTGTACTATTGATCCAGTCGAGAACGATATTTCGTATTGCTCCAGCTGCTTCAACCCACCAAGGCGCCGCAGGAGGCAAATTCGGCATGAACTTTACTACGAAACCGATAAGTGCATGATTACCGGTTGCCTGTGTTATGCTCGGCGTTTCACTAACACCTGTTGCGGGCTTGTGCCCGCACATACCATCAGGACTGGCCGAACTAAGATCTATATCTTTTGTCCAGCCGGTTGTTACTGTGTATGTGCCTGATACGGAGCTGGCGGCAGCTTCGATTACCATATCGCCGTTGCTGGTTGCAAGCGAGGAGGTTGATACCGTATTAGTGCTTGACCCGTTATTGGCATCGGCACCGAAAGGAGTCGCCTGATTAACATTCTGAAGGAATACGCTTTCGTACGCAGTATAAGTGGGGGTAGCGCTCCAGGTAACACTGAAGTTGCCGCTGCTGTTTGCTGCAGCGATACCGGCCTCACTAAGGATGTATGCGGCGACATATACCCTGGAGGTCGATGAGCCTTGCCTCCTATAGATAATCTTTGTCATTGGTTGTCCGCCATAGCTAACCGCGGTTATATCTGCTGTGCTGCTGTTGCCTTTTGCATGAGCAACAAAGACCAACGCACGATAATTACCCGATTCTTTCGCGTGAGTTGTTCCTGTTACCCATGAGCCGATGATTCCAGCAGGCAGGTCTGTGTGCGGTATTGCCGAACTCTGGCTCGAGTCGGCGGATTCGTTCAGCGATGTATCTACCGCCGTGACTACATAATAATATCTTATGTCGTTGGTAACATTGGCGTCGTTGAAAATCGGACTGCTCAACAGCCCCCCATTTTGCCTGGTGTATGGGCCGCCGGAAATTGTCGAACGATATACGTTGTAGCCGTTTACGTCCGGCTCGATGTTGTTGTTCCAGACAAGCGAAACTGCCCCATTGCTTGCAGTTACAGACAATCCCGAAGGTGCCGCAGGAGGCGTTGAGTCGGCAGGAACAGTCGCCGACACCTCGATTGAATCGGCGGATGAGTTAAAGTTTGTATCTACCGCCGTTACAATGTAGTAATAGGTCCTTGTGCCTGCGACGTTAGTGTCTGTGTAAGCGGAAGTTTTCGAGCGCACAAGATTAAGCCGGGTGGTTTCGCCGCCCGGTGTTGTCGAACGATAAATATCGTAGCCGTATAAATCGCCTTCAGTATTGCTGTTCCATGTAAGCGTTACTGTTCCCGTGCTGGGCGTTGCCGTCAGTCCCGTTGGCGCTGCCGGGGGTATAGTGTCTCCTTCACTGGGCTGGTCATCGCTTCTTTTCAGATAAAGCGTATCCTTCACAAAACCGCCCATTTCGTATTCGCCTACGCGAAGGATATAGTTCGTCGCACTGCCTGTAAACATCGTAGGTGTCCAGTCATAGCTCGATACCCAGGCGCTGTTGCTGATGTTTCGTGCCTCACGAAAATCCTGAAGCGGCTGGCCATAGTTAGTAATAGAGCCATAACCAAGTGTGTCGCTTGGATTGTTATAGAATCCCCATTCGGTCTGAAAAACAGGATAGCGGGTAAGACAATTATTAATACTCGTTGTGTACCAGTTACTGCCGGGTGTCCCGCTGAGCCAATGGCCGGGGTAGATATGCGAAACGATAGCGATGTTATCTCCGTTGAGGGGATAAGTTGCTGCCGGCCCAATTATCTGGGACCAGCTCGGCCCCGCTACAAGGATAAGGTTATTGGGCGCATAAGACCGCACGATATTAAACCAGTTTTGCATATCTGTTCTGACGCTTAGCCAGTTGGCGTTATCTGAACCGAAAGTGGTATTTATCGGTTCATTGAAAAGCTCAAAAATAACGTGGCTGTCGTTGGCGAATCTCGGGGCCATATACGTCCAGAATTGGTTTGTTGATGCAACGTGGCTGTAGGTATTGTCGACATAGTGCCAGTCAATGATTGCATACATATCTTTTGTTTTGCAGTAATCAACAACCGACCTGAGAATACTATATAAATCGGTATTATTGGGGTTAAAAGGATGCGGCCATCCGCTCACAGAATCAGGCGGGGTAATGTTAATCCTGACGACTTTGGTGTACCAGCCCGGAGAGCTTCCACAAGGGTCGCTTTTATTCGTCAGCCGGTCAATCATAGCGATTGCGCCGCCCTCCCAATCCTGAAGGAAGCCCAAATCTATTAAATCGACGCCTCTGAGAACGACGGTATTACCGCAGGGGTCTTTGATTGCATTGCCATCAGCGTGCAGCCAGGGAGTGGCGGCATAAAGTGGTGTTGCAAAGCAGAAAATCGCGAAAACTACAATTGTTTGAGCTAACCTTCTTTTCATCATCATTCTAACTCCAAAGAAAGGATGCAAACCCCCTTTACTGGGTATGTGTGGAGACAGTAATGATGGGCCGCAATCGGTCAGTAACTCCGTTTACCTGTTTAATATTAGTTTACCATAAAACCATCTGCGTTTTCAAGAATTAAGTTATTGCACAATAAATTAAAAAAATAATGCCGGCAGGCGTAAGTGCCTGCCGGCATTGATGTTGCAGCAATTAAGTCCCCCTTAGTGCTATTCAATTCCTAAAAGCCACTCGTCGGCAAATGTTGCCAAGTCGTCGATCCGGACATTGCCGTCACGGTCGTAGTCGGCACCGCTGCTGTCAAATGCCGGAGTATAGGCGCCGGTGGTATGCAGCCAGAGCCGCATGCAGTTTCCTCCGTTGGCCTCGAATTGACTGAAAACGCTGTCAAAAGAGGTCATGTTCGGCGAATAGGTAGCGGGCCCGATGTCGTTGGCAAAATACTGCCATGCCAGGTTCGCCCCGCTGAGGAACAAGTCCTGATTGTTATAGAAAACGCGGTTTGAGGCGGCGTGTGTATAAACCGGCATCGCCATGAACAGTATCACGCAAACAATAACGGCCTCAATAAATCTTCTCTTCTTCATTACTCCAACCTTCTCATAATTTTTTTACAAAACTTTACTAAATGCCGCTAAGCCAGCTTTCAGTAAATGACTTCAGGTCGTCGAGAAGGACAGAGTCGTTCTGGTTGAAGTCAAAACCGCTGCACCAGTTATTGGCCGGGCCGCAATTGGTGCGCTTCCACTGCTGACCGAAATCAGCAAAATCATTAAAGGTGCCCGCTCTCGGAAATCCAATCTCGATATAATCAACGTAGAACCAGCCCCAGTTATGCTGGATACGGACCGTGTTGGAGCCGGCGTTCAGCGATATATTCCCGAACGCGAAACTGGCCCAGGTGCTGTTAGTATTGGTGAAAACAGGCGACCATATCTCAGAGCCGTTAACCAGGACTGTGTTTGTCTTGTCGCCCCAGCCGGTCGGTACCAGATATTGAATTGTCAAAGGATAATTTCCCGCCTTACCGCAGGTAACGGTAAAATTGATTCCCGTTCCCCCGTTGCCGTTAAAATACCTTGAACCGGTGCCGGAATAAGGGGGGAAGCTTGTGCTGAAGGTAGGCCCATTGACCTCGCTTACGGCGTTTTCCGCTTCATAGCGTACAATCTTCGTCGGCAATGGGGTCCCGACCATTATATTAACTTCCTGAGAATCGCTCCTTAGCCCGTTGTTATCGGTGGCTACAGCCCTGAGGACATAAGTGCCTACGGGCGCATTGGTCCAGGTAAAGCTGTAAGGCGCATTGGCGTCTTCGCCCAGTTTTATGTCGTTCTTATAAAACTCCACTTTTGTAACAGCGCCGCAGGGGTCAGCGGCACTTGCGGAAATTGTGATATTTGCGCCGAAAACAAATCCTGCGCCTTCGGCGGGCTGCGTAATCGACACAATGGGAGCGCCGCCCGTAACGGGATAGTGCTTCCAGTCAATCAGCTCATCAAGGGTAATAATATCTGCGTCGTGATAGACGGTGTTGAGAAAGCTTTGGTTCGTGTCTTCAATAAAGCTGCCTGACCACACAGAAAACCAGCTCCACCATACCTTGTCGGCCCTGATTTTATTCGGGTCAGGAACAATTCCCGATTCGGACAGCGTGACCAGCTTAATTCCCTCAAAATGACTCTGGGTATCCTGCCAATACCCAACCATACTGGTGTTCGGGTCGCTCGGATAAATGTCCATCCCCACAATATCAACATAGTTATCACCCGGATACCATGCCGGGTCGCCGACGATATAAACCCAAATCAGGTTATGCAGGTGATGATAATTAACAAAACGGTCGTGCATAAGTTGCCACAGTTGAATAAAAGGCCCCGGCCCTTTGGCGCCCCACCAGAACCATCCGCCGGATGCCTCGTGAAGAGGTCTCCAGAGCAGGGGCAGATTTGCGTCCTGGAATTTTTTTAACTGCACGGCTATCGCGTCAAGGTCGCTAATCAGCAGTTGGTATTTCGGGCCGTTAGGGTCGGCAAGAACCGCCTGGATATCAAATGTTGTGGCATAAGTATAAAAGCCGCTCCACCATGGAGCGTTTTGATCATCGATTAAATCTGTGGGTGCGTTCCAGTGCCAACTCGAGCTTAGAATCCCGCCGCCTGAGGTGGCCCAGTTTATGTAGCTTTCGACCGTGCCGGTCGGATTGGAGCCGTGTACGATGCGCGAAGGCGAATACTCTATTAAATCAAGAACGCCCACGGCGGGCCATTTTCCGGTGACGGAGTAGATGTAGTTCATTTCGCTCATGTCCTGCTGGCCTGAAAGGACCTGCTGTCCGTAATAATCTACCAGGAATGACATAAGCGATTTCGACTCGCTGGTGGCTTGCGGGTCGGTGAGTGTTTTCGGCGGCCGGACAAGTCCCGTTGTCCCGCTCATTATTAAACTGCTGATGACTAAACTGCTGCTGACCTGTTGGGCAGAAGCGATTAGTGGTGTAAAAACGATGAACGGCAGGAATATTGTTACTGAAAAACGCTTTGCTAAAATATGGGTAGTATTCATCATTCACAACGTTTCTTTAAATTTCAAAATATTTGAGTTAATTAGTATCTAAGAGCCACCATTGGGCAAACGCCATCAAGTCGTCAATCTGGACATTACCGTCGCGGTCTCTGTCCGCTCCGCTGCACCAGGCGTTTGTCCGGGAGCAATTGGTTTTCAGCCATTGGGAAGCAAAAGTAACATAATCCTTGAAGTTGTATAAATAAGGCGACATATAAATACCGTCAATTACCTGCTGAGTTATACCCGGTCCCTGCCAGGCGACAGCAATAAGGTTGCCTCCTCCGCCTTGCTTGTGTAATACCTCGATATAATACTTATGCCCCGCAAGAAGTGCCTTTGGCGATGATGTCTGAGATGGGTATTTTGTCCACTCGTATTGGCCCGTCCAGCCCGATACATAGGCAATCTGGACGGCGTGGCAGGGGTCGGCATCCGTGCTTAGCAATAACTGACTGGAATCATCGCTTGCAATCCAGAAGGTATAATTGCCGTCGGCTGGTGGATACACATACCCGCGAATTCGCGTCCCTTGATTATCCGCATTCGACCAGTAAACCGGACCTTCCAGCGTCTTAATAAGTTCCCTGCCGTTGGGGTCAAATGGATAATTTATATCCGAAGTCATGTTGTTCACTGCTGTCCCTGCAATTTCCGTCCACCATTCGCGGAGAATAAAACCGGTTGCCTCGCCGCTGTAGGCGGTGATTCGAACATCCGGCGATGTCTTTGTCAGGCCGTTGTTGTCCGTTGCCCTGACATATAAATCGTATTTGCCTACGGGTATATTGTTCCACGTTAATGTATAAGGGGCTGTTGTGTCCTCGCCTAATTTTGTGCTCCCCTGATAAAACTCAACCTTGGTGACAAAACCTTCGCGGTCATAAGCGTTGGCGTCTATAACAATACTGTCCCCGGCCTTAAACTGGTCGCTATCTGTCGGTGAGGTGATATATGCGATTGGCCTGCGGTCGGTGGCGACTCCGACCGGCTGATTGGCGTCTTTCTTTTCATAAAGTTTGTCTTTCACGAAACCGCCCATTTCGCCTTCGCCAATACGCAGGGTCCAGTCCGTCCAGAACATCGGCGGACCCCAATCATAGCTGGCAACCCAGGCGGTATTGCTGATGCCGTACTGTTCGCGGAAGTTCATTAGCGGCTGTCCGTATCCCGTAATCGTTCCGTTCAGCATGTCGTTAGGATCGGGGCTGCCGCTCTGGCTGAATCCCCATTCGGTCATAATAATCGGATAGACAGCAGCGCAGGCCGTTATGTTATTTGTGTACCATGAGGGATTGCCCGCTTTCCAGTGGCTCGGATAGATATGTGATACCATAACAATGTCGTCTCCGACAAGAGGATAACTGGCCGCAGGCCCGATTGTTGTGTCCCAGCTCGGTCCGCCCACAAGGATGATATTATCCGGCGCGTAAGTCCGAACGATATTAATCCATGTCTGCATATCATTGCGGACGCTTAACCAGTTCTTCGTATCATCGCCCATATTTGTATTGATGGATTCGTTAAAAAGCTCGAAAAAGACATGGTCGTCGTTAGCGAATCGCTGTGCCATATACGTCCAGAACTGGCTTGTCGAAGCAACGTGGTCGTATGTGTTGGCTATATAGTGCCAGTCGATGATGGCGTACATGTCCTTGGTTTTGCAGTAATTTACGACTGTCCGCAGGAGATTATACAAGTCGTTATTATCCGGGCTGAAAGGATGAGGCCAGCCGCTTACTGAATCAGGCGGGGTAATGTTAATTCTTATAATTTTTGGATACCAGCCGGGGGAATTGCCCTGAGAATCGCTTTTATTCGTTATGCGGTCAATCATAGCGGTTGCGCCGCCATACCAATCCTGAGTAACGCCCAGATCCATCATATCGATGCCCCTGAGGGTTACAACGTTTCCATTGGGGTCTTTTATTTTATTGCCATCCACGTGCAAACGGGGCGTGATGGCGTAAATGGGCGCCGCCAGACAAAACAGTGTGCAACCAATAACAGCCTCAATGAATCTTCTCTTTTTCATCACTCCGGTTTCCACGAAGGCAAAGCAACGTCCGATATGACTTGTCAAAAAACATGCAAAACGCCCACTCTCCTGGGGTGTGCTGGTTGAATTACAGGCCACTTTGGCATTGATTTTCAGCTTTTTGCCTTTCGTTAATATAATATCATAAACCGCCGATCTAATCAAGTTGAAACTGGGCAAAAGGGGCAGTTTTGGGAAAAAGGCGATTGGCTTACGCAAGAGTGGGATTTGCGCTATTCAAACCACAATAAATCCGGCTGAATCTATATTGCTAATTGCCGGATGATGGATTATCATTATCACTTATCCCGTGAAATCTGAAAGATTTCCGGGACTTAAATCCTGGAAATTCCTTTGGAATTTCTCAGGACTTTATTATTAAGCGGGGCTCGCGACAAAGATATGAAAGAGGCGAGAGTTGTGCGAAAGCTAAGTATATTGGCGATTTTGATAGCAGCGAGTTTGGCTTTGCCGACGGGACGGGTTGCCTTTTGCGCAGACACGCCGCGAGCCCGGCTTCCGGAAACATTGCGATTAGATGAGCAGGGTCAGTTGCAAAACGTGGCGGACAGCAATGATGTGCAATATTTGCTGCGGGTTGCGGAAATAAAAAAGCTTGTGGACGCGGGTAAGCCGGACAAGGTCAAAAAAGCCGCTGAACAGCTTAAGACGGATTTTCCCGGTGTTGCCGGCAAGGACTTCGATTCATTTATGAAAGCCGAGGTGCTTTTAGCCGGGGGCAAGCTGACCAAGGCGGTGAGGCAATACGATGATTTTCTGGATAAATATCCCATCAGTCCCCTGAAAGACGCTGCACTTAACCGGCAGTTTGAAATCGCAACGGAGTTTTTGGCGGGTCGCAAGAAGACGGTGCTGATGGTATTCAGGGTCAGCGCCTTCGACGACGGCGTAAAGATGATGGAAAAAATCAGCGACCGGACAGGCACCGCGGACATAGCAAAAAATGCCCTGCTGACCGTTGCACGAACTTACGAAAAACGCAAACAGTGGAACGAGGCGTACCTCAAGTGGTCGGAAATATCGATGCGCTGGCCCACGGGCGAAATAGCCAAAGAATCGCTGCTGGCGATGGCGAGGACCAAATATGCTGCGTTTCGCGGACCGGTGTATGACGGGTCGAGCTTAATAAGCGCAAAGACCTATTATGAGAATTTTAAACTGCGTTATCCTGAAGGGGCGCAGGAGCTGAAGGTAGATGAGATTTTAACTCGTATCAGCGAACAACTGGCCGAAAAGAATCTGCTGATAGCCAAATATTATGACAGGACCGGCAGCGCAGGACCTGCCAATATGTATTACCAGTTGGTTGTCGATACATGGCCGGACACCAAAGCGGCGCAGACGGCGAAAGAGAAAATAAATAAAAAGTAAACAGAGTTAAGAATTTAGAATGAAGAATTTAGAATTAAGAATTAAGAATAAAAAATCAGGAGATGGAAGACGCACTCCCCCGTTCTCAATTCTCAATTCTCAATTCTTAATTAGAAGTGTGGCTTATGCTCTTACATCCTGCGTTTTTCTGACGCTTGCCGGCTGCGCGGGCTACAGCAATACATCACTGTACCCGAAGGACGTCGCGACTGTTTACGTGGAAATGTTTGATAATCAGAGTTTCAGACGCGGCATAGAGTATGAGCTGACCGACGCCCTGGCGAAGCGCATAGAGTCGCAGACGCCCTACAAGATAGTTTCGAACCGTGATAAAGCCGACACCGTAATAAGCGGACAGATTGTGCAGGTCAAAGAGTCGGTTTTGACCACCGAGCGCCAAATAGGCAGGGCGCTGGAGAAGAATGTCGAGCTTAAGGCCGTGGTGAACTGGAAAAACCTGCGGACCGGAGAGTTGTTGATAGATAATAAAACGGCAATCGCGTCAGCCAGCTACTCGGAATGGCAAAGCCAGAGCTTCGCGTACGGCTCGACGCTTGCGGCAAACTCGCTTGCGGTGCGAATTGTGGAAATGATGGAATCCAAATGGTAGCCGCCATGTTTTGTGTCCTGGCGCTTTAGCGGCAAAATTGATATGATTGAAAAACGAAAGAAAAGAAACGACACAGGTCGATTCGAGAAAAAAGATTTACCCGGGAAAAATCCGATGGTGCCCCACAACGGGCCGTTTAATCTGCTTTTGATTGCGGGCGTGATAATAACGGTAATGCTGCTGGTTCAGCAGTTGACGCCGCGAATCGATACGCTCAGATACGACGAGTTTGTTGCTAATCTTCGCGAGGGGCATATCGAAAAGGTCGTTATCAGCGAAACCGATATCAGCGGCCAGTTCAAACAGGAGTGGGTTGCAAGCAAGGGACAAAAAGCCGCGAAGGAATTCGTTGTTACGTACAGGTCAGGAGGGGTCCTCGATGATGACCTGAAAAAGCTGCTGGCTGAGCAGATTGAAAAAGGCGGCCTGAAGGTCGAGCAGAGCAAAGAGCGCGTCTGGCTGTGGAACCTGCTTGGTATGCTGTTCCCGCTTGTTCTTGTGGGCCTGTTTTTATACCTGATGTTTGCTCGTAATCTTCGCGGCGGGGCGGGCGGTATGCTGATGTCATTCGGCAGAAGCAAACACCGGCTGCACGATAAAGAAAAAGTAAAAATTACCTTCGAGGACGTCGCCGGAATAGACGAAGCCAAGGAAGAGGTGGCGGAGATAATCGAGTTTTTGAGAAATCCCAAGAAATTCCAGCGGCTCGGCGGGCGCATACCTCGCGGCGTATTGCTTGTGGGGCCTCCCGGCTGCGGCAAAACGCTTTTGGCAAAAGCCATCGCGGGCGAGGCGGATGTGCCGTTTTACAGCATATCGGGAAGCGATTTCGTTGAGATGTTCGTCGGCGTCGGCGCGTCGAGGGTACGGGACTTATTCAAACAAGCCAAAGACAGCTCACCCTGTATCATATTTCTTGATGAAATTGACGCCGTGGGACGCAGACGCAGCGCGAGTTTCGCGGGCGGCGGACACGACGAACGGGAGCAAACACTAAACGCAATACTGGTTGAGATGGACGGGTTTGATACCGATGACCAGGTGATTGTGATGGCGGCCACAAACCGCTCAGACATACTGGATAGCGCGTTGACCAGGCCGGGGCGATTCGACAGGCAGGTAGTGGTGCCTTTGCCTGACCTCAAGGGCCGGATGGAGATACTCAGGGTTCACGCCAAGAAGGTCAAGCTCGGTCCCGATGTGAACCTCGAACGAGCAGCTCGCGGGACGCCAATGTTCAGCGGCGCCGATTTGGCGGCGATTATCAACGAGGCGGCGCTGGCGGCGACTATGGCCAACAAGGATTTCATCGAAGGCGCAGACCTCGAAGAGGCAAGAGACAAGGTGCGCTGGGGTCGCGCCAAGAAAAGCAGGGTAATCGACCAGAAAGAACGGGAGATAACCGCCTTCCACGAGGCGGGACATACATTTGTGCAGTCAATATTGAAAGAGGCGGATCCGCTTCATAAAGTCAGCATTATCCCCCGCGGCCCGATGGGCGGGGCGACATTTGCGCTGCCGGAAAAGGACCGCACGCTGTTTACGAGAAAATATTGTATGGCGCTGCTGCAGGTTTGCTTCGGGGGCAGAATCGCGGAAGAAATGTTCTGCGAAGACATATCGAGCGGGGCGCAATCGGATATCCAGCAGGCGACGCGGATAGCCAAACAAATGGTGCAGACCTGGGGGATGAGTGAATTGCTGGGGCCTGTAAGTTACGAGGCGGATGCCGGGCTTGCGGAGACGTTCTACGGGATGCTTCCCGAGAAGGATTATTCCGAGAAGACCGCCGAAGTAATAGATTCAGAGGTCAAGCGGATAACCGACGAGGCGTTTAACAGCGCCCGTGAGCTGATTGAACGTAACAGGGACAATGTCGAGCGTATCGCCAAAGCCCTTCTCAAGTATGAGACGCTTGACGCGGAAGACGTGAAGATTATTGTCGCGGGCGGCTCCCTCGATAAGCCGACTGTGGCGGATTTACTTGCGGTTGAGCAGGCGAAAGACAAAAAAACCGCCGAAGAAAAGAAATAAAAGGCGGGCCCGCCTCGGGCGAGGTCTCGCCAAAGGCGGACGTTTCAATATTTTTAATCCTTCGATAGGGATATGAGGATTAGAACAAGCGGAATACTTATAGTATTTGCTTTATTGTCGACGGGCGCTATTGCCGCCGAAGTCCCACAACGGCAAAAAATCAATGTTGTTACCTTCTGGGCCGAGCAGCAATTCGATACGGCAGCGTCTGGGGCCAAAAGCGCAATCGCGATTCACTTTGAACTGGAAAAGGACTGGCATTTCTACGCCTCTGCCGATAACGCGCCGGGCGGTACGAATCTCAAGCTCGAACCTAATGAGCATGGTGCGAAAGTCCTGTCGTTTGGCAAACCGATATTTCCTAAACCCGGCTGGTTTTACGATGACGCGCTGGGTAAAAAGATAGACGTAATAGGCGGCAGCTTCGCTGTATATCTGCCGTTTACCGTGGCGCAATTATCAGGCGAGAAGACGGTCGTTGTTGATATTGGCATTAAAGGGGCGGTTTGCTCGAACGCTCAATGCCGCGTTCCTGATTTCGGCAGCGTGAAAGTCGAAGTAAAAATCAAGCCGGGTGGTGTATCTACTCAGCCGAAGTTCACTATTCCCGAACCACAGAAATCGCCTGCTTTAACGGGCCAGCGGGCGGACTATTCTATTTGGGCGGCGCTTGTCCTGGCGTTTGTCGCTGGTTTATCGCTGAACATTATGCCCTGTGTCTGGCCTGTATTGCCAATAATCGTAATGCGATTAGTTGAGCAGGCAAAGCAGGGCAAGAGCAAGTCGATTGTGATGGGGCTTGCGTTCTGCACGGGCGTTCTGCTTTTCTTCGCGTGTTTGGCCGGCGCGAATATCGTTTTGAAACTCGTTTACAGCACCACGCTTCAGTGGGGCGACCAGTTCCGCAACCCTGCGTTTGTCGCCGGGATGGCTATGCTGATGGTGGTTCTGGCGTTATTTATGTTCGGCCTTTTTACGATTACCGTCCCCTCGTCAATATCAGGCAAAAGCGGCTCAGGCAAAGGATTCGGCGGCGCGGTGGGGATGGGTTTTCTGGCGGCGATACTCAGCACGCCGTGCAGCTTCGCGATATTGGCTGCGGCATTTGCCTGGGCGCAGGCACAGCCGCTGGGCATTGCGACGTTGGCGATAATGGTAATCGGAATCGGTATGGCGACGCCCTTTGCGGTATTGACCGCGATGCCTGCGTTATTGAGCAAGACGCCCAGGCCGGGCCGCTGGATGGAATTATTCAAGCAGACCATCGGCTTTGTGCTTCTTGTTATCGCGATCAAACTTATAGCCGCTCTTCCTGTTGACAGACGTGTTAATATCCTTTATTTCGCGGTAGCGCTGGGGTTCTGCGTCTGGATGTGGGGCGGCTGGGTCAGTTTCGCTGCGCCCGCATCGCGAAGATGGGCGGTCAGGATAATTGCGGTTGCGCTGGCGGTTGCGGCGGGCTTTATATTTCTGCCCGCGCCTAAACCATCGCTTATTAACTGGCAAAAATACGATTCGGCTGTGATAAAGCAGGCACAGGACGCGAATAAGCCCGTGCTTATGGATTTCACCGCTGACTGGTGCCTGAGTTGCGCGGTGGTTGATAAAAAAGTTTACGTCCGCAAAGACATCGCGGATTTGATAAAGCAAAAAGGCGTGCTGGCGATTAAGGCAGACACTACCATCAGCGATTATCCGGCTACGATTGCCCTGAAAGAAATTTACAATGAACCCGGTGTGCCGGTGAACATATTACTTGTGCCTGGACAGGATGAGCCAAAACGCTGGCGAGGCCTGTCATTCGGCGATGAGTTGAAATCGACCCTTGAGCAATTAAAGAATCAATAATCCTTCCTATGGCAAAAAAACCGGCCAAAAGTTTTACGGTTGATAAGAAAGAGGCCGCCCGGCGCGTCGGCAAAATATTGCCCATTCTCCAAAAGTGTTACCCAGGCGCATCGGTAGCATTACGATTCGGCAATCCGCTCGAATTACTCATCGCCACGATACTCTCAGCCCAGTGTACCGATAAGCGGGTGAATATGATTACGCCCGGTTTGTTCGCAAAATATAAATCCGCGCAGGATTGGGCTAAAGCAAAGCTTGAAACAATCGAAAATGATATACGAAGCGCCGGTTTTTACCATAATAAGGCGGTCAGTATCCAGGGGGCCTGCCGGACGGTAATTGAAAAGTTTGCCGGCCGTGTGCCGGATACGATGGATGAGCTTGTAACCCTGCCCGGGGTGGGCAGAAAGACCGCTAATTGCGTCCTTGCCAACGCCTTTGGTCAGCCGGCGATAATGTGCGATACTCATGTCATTCGGCTTAGTCGCCGACTGCAATTGTCGGAAAATTGTGACCCTGTTAAGCTTGAGTTCGATTTAGCCGAAATAATCTCTAAGAAGGACTGGACGATATTCAGTCATACTGTGATTTTGCACGGGCGAAATACCTGTCAGGCGAGAAAGCCGGATTGCCCGAATTGTGCGATATCGAAGTATTGTCCTTCGGCGAATAAACCGGCACTGTGGTGAACATGGAATAGAGTAGCCGATACACGAAAGACGATTTTGAAGGAGACCTTCGCGTGATGCCCAATATAACAAGTCAGCCGATTGAGGATTTATGGCGGATATTCAGAATACTGTCTGAATTCGTCGAAGGTTTTCAGGAATTATCAGCCGTCGGCCCGGCGGTATCGATTTTCGGCTCCGCGAGGTTCAAACCTGACCACCGGTATTACAAGCTCGCACAGCAAACTGCCTACGAAGTTGCCAAAGAAGGTTTTACCGTCATAACCGGCGGCGGCGGCGGGATTATGGAGGCGGCCAACAAAGGCGCGGTAGCTGCGGGCGGCAAAAGCGTCGGGCTTAATATCGAGCTTCCAAAAGAGCAGATGCCGAATGAGTATCAGAATATCTCAATGAGGTTTCGATACTTTTTCGTTCGCAAGGTTATGTTCCTCAAGTACGCTCATGGCTTTGTCGTTTTTCCGGGCGGCTATGGCACGCTGGATGAGTTCAGCGAGGCCCTTGTGCTGATTCAGACGCTTCGCCAGGCGTCCTTCCCCATCATACTGATGGGCAGCGACTACTGGAAAGGCCTGGTTGACTGGATGAGCGACAAGATGCGGCAGGAAGAATGTATATTGCCGAAAGACTTGAGCGTATTTTGTATGAGCGATAACCCGCAGGAAGTGGCCAAAATCATAGTCAGGTTCAGGGAAAGCGCCGCGCCAAGCGGTCTGCAACTACCCGGCGGCATAAAAAGCAGGTAATCGCGTCATACTTCGCTCGTCGGAGCGGTTTGCCCGGTTGTTTCTGCTAAATGCTTTAGCAGGTAATTCTTCTCCGGGCCGCCAAGGTGCTCCCATGGCAGATTTTCTTCGGTTGCGAATTGCTTTTGTGCGGCGGCATCGAGATTCATACCGTGTTTTTTAAACGCATCTTCCCAGATTGCCGGGTTAAATGTCTCGCTCCACAAATCGAATTTCGCGCCGTTGCGCCAGGCGTATTCAATCACCTCCGCCAATCGTCTGTCACCACGACCGATGGCTGATTCGAGAATCGACTGGTCTATCTCGTGGAATTTGAACTGGAGATATTTGGCGTTGATTTTCCTTTTTTCGGAGATGATTGTGTTTTTGGCGTTCTCGAAATACTCACGCGGCTGCTGCGCAAGCCAGCCGAAGGGCGTATGCGGCTTGGGGACAAGCCAGCTCACCGCGACGTTGACTGAGGCAGTTTTGCCGTCGAAATTCCTGCGCAGTTTTGCCAGTTTGTCCGCTAGGTGAACAATTTGCTTAATATCATCCGCGGTCTCGCCGGGCAGGCCCGTCATAAAGTAAAGTTTGATTTTTTGCCAGCCCGCCTGGTACGCGGCTGATGCCGCGGCGAAAAGGTCCTCGTCTTTCAATGGCTTATTAATGATTTGCCTCAGCCGTTCGGATGCCGCCTCGACCGCGATGGTCAGGCCCGATTTTCGCACCTCGTTTGCGAGCGTTGGAAGGAGTTTCAACTGCTGGTCAACCCGCAAACTGGGCAGCGACAGCCCCACGTATTTATTCGTGAAATAACTGTGCAGCAGGTCAATCAGCTTTTCGATATCGGGATAATCGGCGGTCGATAAGCTCAATAAGCTGATTGTATCGAAGCCCGTCGCCTCGTATGCGGATTTGGCTGTCTCGAAGATTTTGTCGATGCTGCGATAACGTATAGGCCTGCGGCAGAAACTCGCCTGGCAAAACCTGCACCGGCCTGGGCAGCCCCGCATAATCTCGATACTAACTCGCTCGTGAATCGCCTCGGCGAACGGCACAATCGGTTTGGCCGGCACGGGGGCGTTATCGAGGTCGTCAACGATTGCGTTTTTAAATCGCGTGGGCAGGTTTTCTTTGACAGCGGCGAACGATTTTATTTTGTCATTCTCATATTCGAATTTATAAAGCGCGGAGACATAAGCCCAGTTGAATTTTTCCGCGGCGGCAAGCAATATGTTTTTTTTCGATGCGTCGGTATTTTTGAGGTCGATAATCAATCGGGCCAATTCGGGGACGGCATTTTCCGCCTCGCCGATAACGAACAGGTCGATGAACGGCGCAATCGGCTCGCAGCAATTCGCCATACCGCCGCCCGCGATAATAATCGGGTCAGCTTCACTACGATTTTCGCTGCGGATAGCCAACCCCGCCAAATCCAGCATATTCAGCACGTTGGTATAGCACAATTCGTTGGTCAAACTGAAGCCGATGACGTCGAAAGAGCTTAGGGCGGCCCTCGATTCGAGTGAAAAAAGTGGGATACCCTTTTCACGCAGGATTGGCTCGGCATCCAGCCACGGTGCGAAAACCCGTTCCGCAGCGACATCGGGCATCCTGTTGAGAACCTCGTAAACTACCGCCATACCCGTATAGCTCATCCCGACCTCGTAAGTATCGGGAAAACACAGCGCGACAGCGAGGGCACAATCGGTGAGGTCTTTTTTGATTTGGTTGATTTCGCCGCCTATGTACCTGCTCGGCCTGCGGACAAAGGGCAGGAATTCGCGGTCAACTCTTTCAGTCAATATTATAGGTTCTTTTCTTTTCACCCGCGTATTATAACTTATAATTAGTGTTTGGCGTAGAAAGATATGTCCGCCGGCGTCGCTGCGATGCAGGCGGATTCCTTAAAATATTTAGCCCGGCCACTTCGGCCCGAACTCGTTTCGGGACAATGGCGGGGTTGATAGATATTTGGAATTTTATGGAAAACGACAGTAGACGAAGGGCGTTAAAGTTTTTTGTCACCGCGTGTGTGTTGTCCGCGATGTATTATTTCATTATGGAAACTTTCGGACCTGTCGTGGAAGTAGATGGCGGCTCACAAGAAATTATTGGTGCTCCCGCGAGAATCGTTGCGGTCGCGAAAAATGAGAAAAAAGCCCAAATCGCCATTAAAGCCGGTTTCGATGAATTGATACGTATCAATAAGTTATTGAGCGAGGACTCAAACAAGGTCAATCGTGATGCGTTAACCGGGCCGGTTAAAGTAAGTGCGGAGTTATTTGAGGTTCTGCAAACAGGTATCGATTACAGCAAGCTGACCAAAGGGGCGTTTGATATTACGGTTGCTGATTCAAATACTAACGGCGGGTATGAAAAACTGGTTCTCGATGCTAAAAATCAAACGGTGCGGTTCGCGGCAGCAGGTATGCAATTGGATTTGGGCGGGATAGCGAAGGGTTACGCAATCGATAAGGCGGTCGAGGCAATGAAATGCAAAGGCGCAATCGGCGGACTGGTCGATGCGGGCGGGATTATTCGATGTTTTGGCAGGCCGGCAAAAGGGGGGAGCTGGCTCGTTGGGATGCAAGGCACAAAAGAAATCAAAAATCAAAAAGTAAAAAGCAAAAATGCGGAAGAAGATGCAAATAATCAAGCGGGGATGGTTTTGAAGCTGAAGGATATGGCGGCGGCGACTAATTTAGGCGGGATTACGATTATTGCGCCCAAGGCAGCGGTTGCTGAAGTTATAGCTTCGGCGGTTGGTGTATTGGGGGCACAAAAGGGGCTGGACCTTGTTGATTCACTGTTAGGCGTGGAGGCGATTATTGTTACAGAGGATGGGAAGATTATTAAAAGTCGTGGAGCAGATACGTATCTGCAATGAGGCGTAGCTTCCGGGGGGAAAAAATATGGCCGGACTTATTACAAAAAATAGGAAGTCAAATGTCCTTACGCCTTCGCAGCTTCGCTGCCTTTCCAAAATTCCGACCATCAATATAACCGCCGGCTGTATTCACAACTGCATTTACTGTTATGCAAAGGGCTATTCGCAATATCCGGGCGATGACGAAGTCGTACTTTTCGATAATACCGCTGATAAGCTAAAACAGGAGCTTGTCCGGAAAAGAAAGAAATCCCGGGCAGTTTATTTCTGTCCTTCCTGTGACCCTTTTCAGCCGGTTTCGCGAATACTCGATCAGACCTACAAAACGATGGCGATTTTGCTTGAAGCAGGCATCGGCGTTCAGTTTCTCACAAAGGCGATTGTGCCGCCCGACTTTATTAAGCTGTTTACCCGTTTCAGGGGGCTTGTGTGCTGCCAGATAGGACTTAGCTGCGTTGATGACAATATCAGGAAAATCTTCGAGCCGGCCACCGCGAGCGTTTCTGAAAAACTCACAACCCTGCAAAACCTTGTTGAAATCGGCGTTACAACCGGCGCTCGGGCAGACCCGCTTATTTATGGTGTTATGGATTCGGACGAAGCGTTGAATGGTTTGTTTTCAGCGATAGTCAGGACCGGCGTTAAGGAGGCCGCGATAGATTACCTGTTCCTCAGGCCGGCTATCAGGGAAAGCATCAGGAAGAACATCAGAGATAAGGCGTTATTGGCTAAAGTGCTTGGGCCATATTCGGAGGGCTGCGTACTGCCGATAGGATTGAAAAATTCCAGGGGGCTTGCGCTGCCTAAGGAGATAAGAGAAAAGGCGTATGAGCGGATAAAAACAATAGCTTTGCCTTTCGGCGTTTCCATACACATCTGCGGCTGCCAGAATCCCGATATTACCGCCGAATTATGCAATATCACGCGGCTTTCAAACCCCATGCAGTTGACCTTGTTTGACTGATGCCCGGAATCCGCCTCCCGTGAGGGACGCCAAATGGCGGGAGGCGGGGGGCAAGAAATACTAATGCTATTATAAGAAAGTTTGGGAATTATGCACTTGACAAACCACGTTAAAAGTTACCTAAACTAACATTCTAAAATTGAAAGGAATTATTATATGCAATACGCACTACTTGAAACAAAAGAGGCTGCTGTTCAAAGGAAAATAATTGAAAAATCAAAGAAAGAAATTGCAAAGATTATAGGCAAAGACAGAATAAGAAAAATAGAAAATCCGTTTAGAGAAGGAGAGATAGCAGAAGCCAAATTACGACTAATTGAGATTAAACAAAAATACCATATTTATACATAACTTAAAAGCACATCATCGGCTGTGTTTTGTCAAGTGCATAATTCCCGAAAGTTTTTAGTTGCCCTTACTTGCCCCTTCTTTTGTGTATGGGGGGTATTTGCCCCTTGCCGTTTTGCTCCGCCGGACTACGCATAACGAGACGCTTGGGGTCTTCGCTGCGCTTCGAGAAGGCAAGTTACCTAAATTAACGCCGTTTCACCACTCCCGTTCCCGTAAGGGATGCCAAAGGCATAGTGGCATCCCTAAGGTATTATCGGCTGATAACTCCTTCTATAAAGCTGACCGCATTAGGCAATTGCGCCTAACGATCACGATGTTCAGGACCTCGGTCGCCATATTTTTCGGGGTGCTTTCTAAAGTGTTCCTCAAAGTGGTTCCGATGGGCGCCGCGATAATGGTCAAAGTGGCTATGCACGAGTTCGATATCCACGGTCCAAAACGGGGCAACCCAAACATGAGCCGGCGTATAGTAACCCTCGATATACCATCCTCTGCCCGGGTCGTCATAAGGCACAACCTCTACTGCGGGCGGAGGCGCTTCCACTATTACGGCGGGGCGCACTCGTACCTCACGCGGTTCTTCTACTACACATCCTGAAAGACACAATGCCGTCAAAAGACCCAATAAGCTAACAATCATTTTCCCCGCTCTCGCGGGACTTCGCTCACAAAATTCGCTTCGCATTTTTTCTTTTCCTGAAAGATGTTTCATTTTTCACCCCGCCGCCGTTTGAATTTTGCGCCAGCAAAAATTCTGGCGGGGTTAAGCGTCCCCAGCATAACCCCCTTATCCGCCTGTGTATCTAAGCAATATGCTGTATTGCCGTAAGGGGATTGCTTAGTCGCGCTGCGCGAGAAAGTTCGTGGCTCGTGACTCAAGTTTGCGATTTTCGATTGCCGAATGTCGATTGGCGATTGTGGGATGAGGAGTTAACCAATTGGCGATTTGCAATTGCCGATTGTCGATTTTGAAATGAGGATAAAAGGGTGGGGAAAGGGTACCCAATTTAACAGAATTTGCGTGTTGATTAAAAGCAACGGTGTGACAGAAGATGACACAGTTGTTAAATTAGATAAACCCGCGCAGAAAATATGCGCAGCTTAAACCCCACAATTAAAGGCGTTCCCAATACTGAAATGTTGACGGTTGTTTACTATCACTTTTATAAAAAGTTTTTTTGACACTGTATTCGCCCGGTATGCGTCCTGTGGCTAAGGGTATTCTCGATTCAAGCATCTGCGATACCCTTTCGCCTTGCCCGCGAAGACCTTTGGTCTTCAATAACGAGCCGAGCGAATAACGCAGATTTACGCGGTTTAACGGCTGACAAAAAACACAGATTTTTTGAAATAAAATACTTGCTTTTCAGAACATATTGTGGGTATATTGTCACTTTGAATTTGGAAGAGAATCGTAATTTTGCTATTTGGAATATGACTTTGGAAATAGAATAAGGATGGCGGCCTCCGAAGCTCGCTATTTTATAATACAATCGTAAATCATATGATCATAAAGGAGAATTAATATGTTTATGCAGGATGTTAAACAAAAAAAATGGTGGTATCGTTGCGAGATATGTGGAGCAGAAACCGAAAAGAGGGATGATCATGCGTCGCCTTCCGGTTTAGAAGGTTGGCATGTAGAAAAATATCGCGATATCGATATTCATATTTGTCCGGTATGTCAAGCTAGCGGGAAAGCACCAAAATAGTTTATTTCTGAATGTGATAGAGTATAAAAGCTTGTATTGAATCTGTAAAAGGAGCCATAAATGGAATTTCCACTTGTTTCTGAGTTTGCAAAGAAAATGCCTAAAAAGGGTACGGGACTCTATTATGACCCAATTTATGGGTATGTGCCACTTGCCGACTACTTGAGAGAAGCTATGGATTTAGACATTTTTCAGCGGCTCCAAGGAATAAAGCAATTATCCACAGTTTACCTTACTATTCAACAAATTAAGAGAATTAGTTGACGACTCCCAAACAGATTTTCCTAAGATAAATTCAATTCTCGAAGCTTCAATGAGTTTATCATCGCTATTTCATGATGTCGGTCATGGCCCATTTGGTCATATATTTGAGATGTATTGCAGAAGAAACAAGGCATACAAGTCATGGACTCATGAAAACATGGCAAAGAAATTGATAACCGGTAAAGATGAAAGCGAGAATGACATTAATGAAGATATCTTCAAACAAATTAAAATGTTTTTAGAAAAGATAAAAGCCAAATTCGACCGAACAAATCCTAATAGTGAGAATATAAGGCTCTTAGATCCAATAAATATATATAAAGTAGCCTCTGGCGATCCCCCTGATCTTGGCTCATCAGAGTTAAACAATAAGTACTATTTCTTAAAAGATATCATTGCCTCTTCCTACGGCTTAGACCGGTTAGATTATTTAAGGAGAGATGCTTATTATTCTGGCGTTAATACAGGAAGCATCGATATAGGCGAAATAATAAGCAATTTGGTTCTTAAAAAAGATGATGGTAATTACAAGTTATTTCTGAAAGTCGAAAGTAGAACTGCGGTTGAAACCTTATTGCAAGCTAGGAATTTGGTTTACCGAATATTGTACCACAATAGTGTACATCGAAGTGCGCAAGAATTAATTATAAGGGGGCTAATGGCCTTGCAATGCGGCCCCGAAGCGATATGTTTGCTAAATGACAATGAACTTTTAACCATGTTTTCTTCAAATGGAGGCCTCGCATCTGAAATAAGTAACAGAGTGAAATTTAGAACATTGGACGAAAAGATTCATTTGTGCTCACACACTCTCATAAGAGACTACAAGGCAACGTTACAAGGATATAGAGAGACTGACGGTCAATGGCTAATCTTAAAAGGGCGTGAAGATGAAATCGCTAAGTGCGCAGGAATGGACAAAGATAGCGTATTTTATGATATTGAGATCATACCTTCAGTTTGGAGAACAGTGTTAGAAAATTAATAAAGGACGTACTTGACGAAAAATATGGGGCCGACTGGTGGAATACAAAAGTTCCACAGGGCGTTAAAAATAATGTTGCCGAAATACAAAAGCAGGAGAAGAATAGTGCTATGTCTATCCGGTCTGATGAGCCGTTAGACTACACTAATTTCGGGGAATTGATTGATATATTTTCTGCGAATTGGGATGATTTTCGTGATATTCTTAGAAGCCCAAAGTCTGTTCAAGAAACGCTATCTCCTCTTAACAAGATACGAAATGTTATTGCTCATAGTTGCGAATTGAATGATGATGAAATACTAAGATTCAAATTGCTGATTAAGGACTGGCTTAGAATCCAGAACTAAAATCCATTAGATTCCTGTGCAATGACACTATTTTTTCTCTGAAATCCGAAATCAAAAAACTCACAGATAGTTCATCGTCTTTTAGGATAGTGAAGCCAGCGACAGCTAAGCCCGCCACAATTCACGGTGGTATGTAAACTTGTTGACTCGCGACGTCAATTGTTGTATAAATGTACAATTCACCGCATCCTACTTCGCTAAAGCTACGAAGGACTGGGGCAACGGAATTATTAACGAAATACGTAATCCGCCATAGGCGGACAAGATTTTGAAAGGTTATACGATATGGCAACGACAGACAAGAATGGTTCGACAAGCTCACCACAGGCGAAGCGCCGGATGGTAACGATAGATGGTAATACGGCGGCGGCACATGTTGCGCACGCGACGAATGAAGTAATAGCGATATATCCGATAACGCCGAGTTCGCCGATGGGCGAGATTTCGGATGATAAGAGCTCCAGGAACCAAACCAATATATGGGGCACGATTCCATCCGTAACGGAAATGCAATCCGAAGGCGGAGCGGCAGGGGCGGTTCACGGTGCGCTGACGGCAGGGGCGCTGACGACGACGTTTACAGCGTCGCAAGGGCTTTTGCTGATGATACCGGATATGTACAAAATCGCGGGCGAACTGCTGCCCACGGTGTTTCATATAACGGCGAGGTCGCTGGCAGCGCATGCGCTGTCGATATTCGGCGACCACGCGGACGTGATGGCTTGCAGGCAGACGGGATGGGGGATGCTTTGCTCGTCAAGCGTGCAGGAGGTAATGGATTTTGCGTTGATTTCACAATTGGCGACCTTAGAATCCAGAGTGCCGTTTTTGCATTTCTTCGACGGGTTCAGGACGAGCCATGAGATTCAGAAGGTCGAGGAATTGAGCTACGATGATATGCGGGCGATGATTCCGGATGAATTGGTTGCGGCGGTGAAGGCGAGGGCGTTATCGCCGGATAGGCCGATGATTGCGGGAACGGCGCAGAATCCGGATGTGTATTTCCAGGGCAGGGAGGCGGCGAATAATTTTTATACGGCGACGCCGGGGATTGTGCAGAAGGCGATGGATAAGTTCGCGAAGATTGTCGGACGGCAGTATCATTTGTTCGATTACGTCGGGGCGGCGGACGCGGAGAAGGTCATCATTATTATGGGTTCGGGCGCGGATACCTGCCACGAGACAGTTGAGTATTTAAACGGTAAGGGACAGAAAATCGGCGTGCTGAAGGTGCGATTGTTCAGGCCTTTCAGCGTGCAGGATTTCATCAACGCGATTCCAAAGAGCGTGACGAAGATTGCGGTTCTGGACAGGACGAAGGAGCCGGGAGCGATTGGCGAGCCGTTGTATATGGATATTCGCACGGCGGTCGGCGAGGCGATGGGCAGGAAGCAAAGCCCCTTCAAGGATTACCCGGTGATTGTGGGCGGCAGATACGGGCTTGGCTCGAAGGAATTTACGCCCGCGATGGTCAAGGCGGTGTTCGATAATCTTGACGCGGCTGAGCCGAAGAACGGGTTTACGGTGGGCATAATCGACGACGTTTCGAATACGAGCTTGAAATTTGACGAGAAGTTTGTGCTGCCTGCGGAGGGGATTTATACGGCGATGTTCTACGGGCTGGGGTCGGACGGCACGGTCGGCGCGAACCACAACTCGATACAGATTATCGGGCAAAAGACAGACAACAACGCGCAGGGATATTTTGTTTACGACTCCAAGAAGGCGGGCGCGATTACGATTTCGCATCTGCGGTTCGGCAAAAAGATAATTCGCAGACCGTACCTGATTACCAAGGCGGATTTCGTCGCGTGCCACAACGCGAGCTTTTTGGAAAAATACGATATGCTCTCGACGGCGAAAGAGGGAGCGACGTTTTTGATGACGAGTATGCACGCGGCGGACAAGGTTTGGGACACGCTGCCTCAGGAAGTGCAAAAGCAGATAATCGACAAGAAACTGAAATTTTACGTTATCGACGCGATAACGCTCGCGAAGGAAATCGGGCTTGGCGCGAGAATCAATACGATTATGCAGGTTGCGTTCTTCAAAATCAGCGGCATCATCCCGATTGAGAAGGCGATTGAGGCAATCAAGGCGGCGATACAGAAGAGCTATGGCAAGAAGGGCGAGAAAATCGTCGCGATGAATAACTCGGCGGTTGACGGAGCTTTGGCGAGGGTTTTCGAGGTCAAGGTGCCGAGTACGGTTACGAGCAAAACGACAAAGCCGCCGGTTGTGTCGAAGGATGCGCCGAAGTTTGTGCAAGAAGTGACGGCGGAGATTATGAATCTGCGCGGAGATGATATTCCCGTGAGCAAATTTCCCAATGACGGCAAGTGGCCCGTGGGGACAACGAAATTCGAGAAACGCAATATCGCGGTTGATATACCGGCGTGGGAGCCGACGCTTTGTATTCAGTGCGGGACGTGCTCGCTGGTTTGCCCGCACGGGACGATTCGCTTGAAGGCATACGACAAGAAATATCTCGACAAGGCGCCGAAGACGTTCAAGCACGCCGAGGCGAAGGGCAAGGAATTAGCGGGCTTGTCAGCGACGATTCAGGTGGCCGCGGAGGATTGCACTGGATGCGGAGTTTGTGTGCAGATGTGCCCGGTGCAGGAAAAGGGCGCGGATAAACAGCCAACAGGACGCAAGGCGATTAATATGACTTTGCAGGAGCCGCTGCGTTTGCAGGAAAGGGAAAACTTCAAATATTTCCTGTCGATACCGAATACCGATTCGAAACTGTTCAAACGCGAAAGCGTCAAGGGCAGCCAGTTGGTTATGCCGTTGTTTGAATATTCGGGTGCGTGCGCGGGCTGCGGCGAGACACCTTATGTGAAATTACTGACGCAGTTGTTCGGTGACAGGGCGATGATAGGCAACGCGACGGGCTGCTCGTCGATTTACGGAGGGAACCTGCCGACGACGCCATACACGACGCGGGAAGATGGTCGCGGGCCGACGTGGAGCAACAGCTTGTTCGAGGACAACGCGGAGTTTTCGCTCGGTATGCGTCTTACGGTTGACAGATTCAAACAGCAGGCGGTGGAGTTGGTCGATATCGTTGCCAAGAAGGGCTGCATTGATGGGGCGTTTGCGGGCGAAATAATCGCCGCTGTGACTGCCAACGACCCGTCGCAGGATGCGATTGAAACGCAGAGAGGTCGAGTTACGAAATTAAAGGAACTCTGTAAGAAGAGCAATTGTGCCGAGTGCAAACGATTGTTGACGCTGGCGGATTATCTTGTTCGCAAATCGGTATGGGCGCTGGGCGGTGACGGCTGGGCTTATGATATCGGTTACGGCGGACTCGACCACGTCCTGGCAAATGGCGCGGACATAAACATACTGGTTCTCGATACCGAGGTTTACTCGAATACGGGCGGTCAGATGTCGAAATCGACTCCTCGCGGAGCGGTTGCGAAATTTGCCGCGGGCGGAAAGCCGGGGCCGAAAAAGGATATGGGATTGCTCGCGATGACTTATGGCAATATCTATGTCGCAAAGGTCGCAATGGGAGCAAACACAAATCAGACGGTGAAGGCATTTACCGAGGCGGAAGCATACCCGGGGCCGTCGCTGATAATCGCTTATGCCCAGTGCATCAACCACGGCATCGATATGACAACGGGTTACGATGAGCAGAAAAAAGCGGTGGCTTGCGGGCATTGGCCTTTGTATAGGTTTGACCCGCGTCTTAAGACCCAGGGCAAGAACCCGCTGCAGCTTGATTCGAAGGCGCCGACGATGCGGTTCGATGAGTACGCTTACGGCGAGAATCGCTATAAGTCGCTGCAGAAGTCAAAACCTGAAGCGGCCGAGCGACTGATGAAGCTGGCAAACGGCGACGCGGTACAGCGTTATTCGCTTATGGAGCAGCTCGCGAAAATACAGTGCGACAAGTGCGGGCAGTAATTTTTTAACCGAAAGTTGACGGAGCAGCGGATGAGCCAGATACGCGCGATAGTATTGCGGGCGGCGGGGATTAACTGCGACCTTGAGACGCAGCACGCTTTTGAATTGGCCGGTGCGCAGGCGGACCGTGTTCATATAAACAGAATCATCGAGGACAAATCACTGCTCGATGACTACCAGATACTCATTGTCCCCGGCGGGTTCAGCTACGGCGACGACGTCGCGGCGGGTAAAATTCTGGCCAACCAGATAAAGCACCATCTCTACGAGCAGGTGCGAAAATTCATCGACGCAGGCAAATTAGTCCTCGGCATCTGCAACGGTTTTCAGGTCCTCGTTAAGACGGGGATTCTGCCTTTCCCCGAAACTTCCGGCCAGGCCGTGACAGTTACGTATAACGACAGCAATAAATTCGAGGACAGGTGGGTATATCTTGCCCCAGTGACCGAGCGGTGCGTATTTATCGAAAAGGGCAGACAAATCTATCTGCCAATAGCCCACGGAGAAGGTAAGGTTGTAACAAAAGACCAGCAAACGCTCGATAAGCTCAAGGCGGAGGGTTTTGTCGCTTTCAAATACGTCGATGAAAATGGTAGCGAGGGTAGTTATCCAGTTAACCCCAACGGCTCAATGGCCTCGATAGCCGGGCTAACCGATTCTACCGGGCGAGTCCTGGGCCTTATGCCTCACCCTGAAAGACACGTTAGATTCACTCAGCATCCGCGATGGACAAGGTCAAAGACCTCAGACGCCAGACCTCAGACCCCAGACGCCCCTTCGGCAAGCTCAGGGCAGGGGGACGGTATTACAATTTTCAATAATGCCGTGAAATACGCTCAGGCAAATCTCTAACGCGAATCAAATCCTTTTTCTTAAAATCACCGCACCGAAACCAAGCGGCGGATTCGATAAACTCACCGCAGGTAAAAGCGCGGCGGGTTCGGGAATCGTTTCACATTCGATTTCTATTTGTGTACGCATGCCGGATTAGATGGTTCTTCAAAACAATCCACAATCCAATTGTATGCCATCGTCGCGAAATCCAGCATATTGACGAAGCAGTCATCGTTCAGGTTGCCGGCAAGATTAAAGTTGGAAGTAAAATACCCTTCCACAGGAATCTGCTGTCGTCAGGCATACCTCGATTGCTGATACCGATTCCGGCAACAGCGGACCTTTTGTCATATCCGCAATCCGGCTCGCTTACCAGGAGCGACCCGTAACGCGATCAACATCTACTATCTCATTGAAATCGGCAAATCTGATGCCGAACGGTATGGAAGCCGAGGCAGTGTCAATCGCACTGGCACCCTTTACCGATAACGTAAATGTCGCCTTATCCGTATCCACCTGTGCCGTAACAACGCCTGTTTTGCCGTTGGCGTCAGCGGCGACTTTGCTGCATTTAAACACATGCCCTTTGGCCTTAAAGCTACCGGGCGGAACACTGAACGTCTGTGTGCCCCAGCTAAAGTTGACGTCCATGCTGCTCAGATCAACAGATGTGTCTACCACCGCAATATCCCCCGTAACGGACAGCGAACTGGAGGACGCTTTTGCCTTGTTTACGACAAACGTGTTGTCATACGTTCTCATAAGGCGAGTCGGAATTAACTTCTTTGTGCCGTTGACTATCGCTTCATTGGCCTCGCCTGATAATTTATGGTTGCCGGTAATGGGGCCGCTCATAGTTAGATCCAGCCGCAGCGGACAACTCAATCCTGTCAGATCGACCTTTTGCGCGTTTATTGAAAAGAGTTTTTTGTTGGAATCGACTACCAATGAAGTAATTGCCCCCGCCCCCTTATGTGTATATTTGAACTTTCCTTTCGCGATGCTGGAGCCAATGGTCTCGGCGTAAATAGGCGCACCATCGGCCAGCGAGATAATGCCTACGTCTATTTGTTTTACGTTGTTAAGGTCAAGGCCTGCTGGAAATTCAACGGTTCCGGACGCTGAGAAGGCATCCTGTCCCTGGGTTTTGCCGGCCGTAACCGTGCACCTGGCGATGGTGATATTAAGCTCAAGCTCTTTAATACCAAGCGAATGTTCCCCGCTGACCGCGATGGCCGTAAAACCAGTATTTGGCTCCGGCACATTGCATTGCCCCTGCACGTTGTATCCCCAGGCCACAATCGAGCCGTTGGTTTTCAGACCAATCGAGTGTGCCGCGCCTGAGCCGGTTGCGATAGCCGTAAAATCCGTATTGGGCGACGGCAAATTGCATTCACCATACGTGTTTTGTCCCCAGGCCACAATAGAGCCGTCGGTTTTCAGGCCAATGGAGTGACGCCCGCCGGCCCCGATGGCCGTAAAACCGGTATTGGGCTCCGGCACATTGCATTGGCCGTAAACGTTAAATCCCCAGGCCACAATCGAACCATCTTCTTTAAGGCCGAGCGAGTGATTCGAGGCCGCGATGGCCGTAAAGCCAGTATTTGGCTCCGGCACATTGCATTGACCAAGCCCGTTCCATCCCCAGGCCACAATCGAGCCGTCGGTTTTCAGTCCAAGCGAGTGATACTCGCCGGCCGCGATGGCCGTAAAACCAGTGTTGGGAGACGGCAAATTGCATTCACCGTCCCCGTTGTATCCCCAGGCCACAATCGAGCCATCTTGTTTGAGGCCAATCGAGAAAAACCCGCCGGCCGCGATGGCCGTAAAACCAGTATTTGGCTCCGGCACATTGCATTGCCCCTGCTCGTTGTCTCCCCAGGCCACAATCGAGCCGTCGGCCTTCAGTCCAAGCGAGTGCCACGATCCGCCCGCGATGGCCGTAAAATCAGTATTAGGTTCCGGCACATTGCATTCACCGTAAGTGTTGTTTCCCCAGACCCAGATTTCTCCGGCAGCATATACATGCGCGGGGAAAACAAACGCCAAAAGGGGAAAACATACCGAAACAACTGTGATGAATGAATACCTGTTGGTTTTTACGCTATTTCGCATCGCATCATTCTCCTGATAAAATCCCATTTAATCGGGTCTTCTCATATCAATCCGCTGTGCCTTATGCCCTCTGAAATTTCAAAGAAATTTCGAGGACCGAGTCCCGGAAATCCTTCGGATTTCTCAGGGCCCCCAGCGGTTCGATTTGCTCACCGGAGCCCAAAAGCGATTTTGATGCTATCTTTTTGCCGGTGACAGTCAAGGGAAAAAAAGAGGTGTTTTTACTATCCGCTGACAGGGCGGGAATCAAATCCTTGTTTCTTAAAAGCACCGCACCGAAACCAAGCGGCGGATTCGATAAACTCACCGCAGGTAAGAGCGTCGCTTGTTCATACCGGCTTGGCCTCTGCACCCCATAAAGGGTAAAAGAGCAGAGGTTAATTTGAGTCCAGGGAAATACGGAATCCGTAGGTGATGTACCGGTCGTTGGTACCATAAATCGACCGCCTCTGGCCTGATTTTGTCGGCGAAAGACTGGGGTACCGGTCGTTCGAGTCGTAGTAGTAGCGGGACGCCACGCGACAATCGAGGGCGCTATCCCGCCAACTGCCGCCGCGAAGAACAGGGTAACTGCCTGAAGCCGGACCTGTCGGATTCGTCGGCGGGCTGGAACTGTAATAAGTGCTCGAATACCAGTCATTACACCATTGCCAGATATTACCCGCCATATCATATAAGCCGTATCCGTTGGCGGCAAATCTGCCCACAGGAGACGTGAAGGGTATTATGCCGTCACTACTCCATATCTTGTCATAGCCCCATGGCAGGCCGCCAAGGTCATAAATATAATCGCCACCAACGTTGTGATAATTCGCCTGGCTGTGGGTTATCGTGTCTCCCCATGGGAAACGGTAGCCGGGGAAACTTCCGCGAGCGGCGTATTCCCACTGAGCTTCTGTCGGCAAATGATACCCATTGTTCGAAAAATTGCAGTCCCACGTTGCGGGGTTATAACACGGCCTATATCCATCCTGCCGGCTTCGCCAGTTGCAGTAGGCCGCCGCCCCGTACCAACTTACCACAACCATCGGGTCATTGACCATGCTGCGAGTGCCCTTGGTGAGGACACTAAAAACACCGCCGTTGTAGGCAATTTGACTGTCTGTGCCTGCTGTGGATGTATCGCAGTAAGGATAGCTATTATCGTTGTCCGTGGATTCATACACAACACCATCGACAACTTTAACAGCCGCAGAATTGAGGAAACTGTAATACTGCCGGTTGGTGATGTCATACTTGCCCATGTAAAAAGAACTCAGCGTAACTGTATGGACAGGCAGGGCATCAGAATCGGCATCCAAACTATCGCCCATCTGAAACGTCCCGGCTGGAATTAAAATCATATTCGCGTCCGGCGCGGGGCGCGCCGCCAAACATGGTAAAGAACTTATGCCAAGTACAACAGCAAGAATCACAATTAACTTCTTCATTTTCTTTTCCTTCTTAGCCGTTTGCCGCCGCCAAATGGCGATGCCGCATATTTCCAATCCTATGAAAGTAAGCTACTATGGGGTAACACCCGTAGTGTATTATTGCGGCGGAATAGCAAATGTATTATCGGCGTTTTGTTAATTGTTAATAACAGAAAATCGGGCGCTGCAAATAAGCCCATTTTACGCTGATATGGCACTATATTCAGGTTAAAATCGAAACGGCGGCTTGCAGCCGATTAAGTGATTTGAGGGGTGTTCTGCGGGCTGTTAATCGGAGCTGTCGAGAATGCTCATAAAGGCATCCTGGGGGATTTCGACGGCGCCGATATTCTTCATGCGCTTTTTGCCTTCTTTTTGCTTTTTGAGCACCTTCATTTTTCTGGTAACGTCGCCGCCGTAGAGCTTGGCGGTAACGTCTTTTCTGAACGGCTTGATTGATTCTCTCGCGATGATTTTTCCGCCTATGGCGACCTGAAGCGGAATTTCAAACTGGTGACGCGGTATGGCTTTACGCAGGCGAACCAGCATTTTGCGTCCCCTGTTTTCAGCGACGCTTCGATGTACAATCAGCGAGAGGGCATCGACGGGGATTTTGTTGACTAAGATATTTATCTTGACCAGGTCGCCGATCTCAAAGCCGGTGAATTCGTAGTCCATCGTAGCGTAACCGTGGCTGATTCCTTTAAGTAAATCGTAGAAGTCGTAAACTATCTCGGCCAGGGGCGCTTTGTATTGCATCATAACGCGGTTCTGGCTGAGGTAATCGGTTTTAATCAGTTTGCATCGCCTGCTTTCGGCCAATTGCATAATTCCGCCGATTGTGTCGGTGGTGGTGATAATTTCCAGGCGAACAAACGGTTCTCTTAATTCCTCAATAGCTGATACGTCCGGCAGGTCGGCGGGCGAATCTATTTTCGTTGTCTTGCCGTCCGTGGTAAGCACCTCATAGCTGACGGTGGGGGCGGTCTGAACGACGTCGATATTGTTTTCGCGTTCGAGCCGTTCCTGGACGATTTCCATATGCAAGAGGCCCAGGAATCCGCACCGGAAGCCGAAGCCAAGTGCGGGAGAATTTTGCGGTATGAATGAAAAGCTTGCGTCGTTGAGTGCGAGTTTTTCGAAGGCCGTACGCAGGTTAGGATAATCGGTATTGTTGCCGGGATAAAAATCGGAGAAGACCATCTGCATCGGGGGCACATAACCGGGCAGCGGTTTATCGGCCGGGTTTGCGTCGTCTGTAATTGTATCGCCTATGGTGACATCCGACAACTGGCGAACGTTGGCGATAACGTAACCCACTTCGCCGGAACTGAGCCGGTCAACAGGGGACATTTTTGGCGTAAACTTTCCAAGCTCCGTGATGAGGTGCGTCCTGCCCACGCCCATAAACCTGATTTTCTGTTTTACCTTCAATTCGCCTGAGAAGACCCTGACATAACAGATAACGCCTCTATAGGCGTCGCATTCGCTGTCGAAGACAAGGGCGGCAGTCGGCTTATCGCTGTTATCCGGCGGGGGCGGCAGCAATGTCACGATGGCATCGAGCAATTCGTGGACACCCAGGCCGCTTTTTGCGCTGATGTGGAAACAATCCTGTTTTCTTATGCCGAGTACGTGCTCGATTTCTTCGGCGGTGATATCAGGCTGCGCGGAAGGCAGATCTACTTTATTTATGACTCCGATGAGTTCAGCGTTTACGGAGGTGGCGAGGTAGGCGTTTGCGACAGTCTGTGCCTGGACGCCCTGCGTTGCGTCAACGACCAAAAGCGCGCCTTCGCAGGCGGACAGCGCTCTGGAGACCTCGTAATGAAAATCGACGTGGCCGGGCGTGTCGATGAGATTGAGCATATAAGTTTTGCCGCCGTGCTCGTAATTCATCGTTACCGCGGAGGCCTTGATAGTGATACCGCGCTCACGCTCGATATCCATATCGTCGAGAAGCTGGGCCTTCGCCTCACGGTTGCTCACCGCGCCGGTAAGCTCCATTATGCGGTCGGCCAACGTGCTTTTGCCGTGGTCGATATGCGCAATTATTGAAAAATTTCGTATTAGCTCCGTACTCATAAGTTGACCAAGTATAGCATAGACGGGCAGAAAAAGACACCCCTATCAGGTAGTTGAAAAATCGCACAGGACCGAATCGGCGATAGGCAATGCGTTTCGCGTCAGGTATAGCCGTTTGCCTGTCGTGCGAATCAGGCCAAGTTTTTTATACTTGCCGATTGGTTCTGCGAAGAGTTTTGCGGCGTCGAAACCGGTTTGTTTTTTGAATTCATCGAGGATTATTCCGCATCGTCTGCGAAGGTTCAGGACTGCGGTTTCACAGGCAACCTGTATATTATCAGGAGTTTCACTTTCCGCGGTTACATTTTTTCCCTGCTCGATTGCCTCGATATATTTTTTTATGTCGGCGATGTTTAGCGTGCGTTTACCCTGCCAATATGATCCGGCTGCGGGGCCTATGCCGAGGTAAGGGGTATTCGCCCAGTAATTAAGATTGTGCCTGCACTCGAAACCGGGCTTTGCGAAGTTCGAGATTTCATATTGTTTGAAGCCGGCCTTCTCAAGCTCATCGATGGTCATATCATACATTTGCCTGTCGGTTTCTTCATTCACCGGCGTAACTTCGCCCGTTTCAACCGCTTTTTGCAGAGGCGTTTGTTCCTCGTAAGTAAGGGCGTAAGCGGAGATATGCTGGACGCCCAAATCGATTGCCGAGCGTAAACTGTGTTTCCACGATTTGAGGGTCGAGCCGCCTGCCCTGCCTGTCTCGAGCGTAGTCGAGGGGAGCGAAGTCGAAGGGGGGATGGCGAAAATCAAATCAAGTCCGATATTGTCGAAGCCCGCTTCTTTTGCCGAGCGCACCGCCCGGCCGATATCGGCGACCGAATGTTTTCTGCCGAGGAAGATTAACTCTTCGGAATTGAAGGATTGTGCCCCGATTGAGATGCGGGTAACACCCGCGGTATGTAATTGGTTCAATGTATCTTTATTGACCTGGCCCGGGTTGATCTCGATTGTGAATTCTTCTGGTTTTGGACATCGGCTTGTAATTTCACCAATTAACTGGAACAATTGTTTTGCCGGCAGGCAACTTGGGCTTCCCCCGCCGATATATATAGTTTTAAAAAAAGGCTCCCCTTCGATGTTACTCAGGGCAGGCTGACCCCTTTTTTCAGTAAGTTCGGTGATTATTGCGGAAATGAGGCGTCGGGGGGCGTGGTTTTTTATGGGTTCAGAGTAAAAACCGCAATATCGGCACTTGGTCCGGCAAAACGGGATATGGACATATAAGCCAGCAGGTTCAAAATCATGTTTTTTACTGTTCATCTCCGGATTTTAGCATAAAAGCCGAGCCATAGGCAGATTTAACCTCAAAATTCACATATTTACGGTCCTAATGTGGGAGCCGACTCTAAAAATTAAAATTCTGTCTCAGTGGTTTTTTTGGGGGAGGTTTTTCGTTGACCAATTATCAAAAACAGTTTATTATCTGTGTGTGTTTGCCGATGCTATTGTAGAGTAGCATCGCTCCTCTGTAACCTGTCACGGCGGTCGTGGCGGACAGAGGAAAGATAATAAAGTAGCATTAGTGGAACCTGAAAGAGGTTCGCCCTGTATATAGTAATATAGGCAACTTAAGGATGATTTTTAACAGGGTGGCAAAGAGGCAGTTAAGCTACATTTAGCCCCGATTAATTCGGGGTAAAACAGAAATAGCGTGGAGAATTTAGCAGAAATTTGACGTTTCGCCCAGGCGTATATTGAAATTCAGAATGCGAAAATCAGTAAGACATATCAAAAATCACAATAACCGCACCGCGAAAAGCGAATTACGGCGCGAGTGCGGGTGTAATATTTTGCAAAGTGGCTTTGATATTTGATTTTTAGCGTTTTTTCGCTGAAGCGAAAGTGTATTCTCCGTAGTCGCATTTCTCGGACCTCGGCCGAAGCGGTCGAGTCTAAGCTTGCCTGTCTTTTGTCCCTCGATTCAGACTTTATTAACTGATTTTCTAACATTGTGTAGGAAGGCGAAAGATATGGATACGATTCTGATGCAAATAGACGTCTCCGCTATCATCGCCGTAATTGCCGGTATTTTGGTAGGAGTTTCCGTGACCTGGATTGCGGTCTGGCTCATCAACAAGGCCAAGACCATGACAGTCCACGAAGATATTGAACGGCAGTTGGACGGCGCAAAGAAAGAAGCGGAGAACATAATCAGGTCCGCACAGATTGAGGCGGCGGCTGAAACAATCAAGAAAAAAGAACAGTTTACCGTCGAGGCCAACCAGGTTCGCGCGGAGCTGCGCGAAACGGAGCTTCGACTCACCAAGCGAGAAGACACCCTGGATAAGCAGGTTGAGCAAATTCATCAGAAGGAAAAGGCAGTTGAGGAGCAGAACAAGGAAGTCGAACGACGGATTAGTAATATCGACCTGAAAGACAAGCAACTCACGGCGGTTGTCGCTCAGCAGAAAAACCAGCTTTTGAAAATGACGAATATGAGCGTCGAGGACGCCAGGGAAATGCTCCTCAAACGGCTGGAAGATGAGTGCGAGCTTGAGATGTCCGCCCTGATTCAGCGCAAGGTCGAAGAGGCCAATGAAATCGCGGGCGAAAAAAGCAGGGAGATTATCACCATAGCGATTCAGAGATACGTTGCTGAGCAGACTTGTGAGGCGACGGTTTCTACGGTTGAGATTCCCAACGACGATATGAAGGGCCGAATCATAGGAAGAGAAGGACGCAACATAAGGGCGTTCGAAAAGGCAACGGGCGTGGACGTTATTGTGGATGATACGCCTGGGACGATTATTGTAAGCGGCTTTGACCCGGTCAGGCGCGAGGTCGCCCGCCTTTCGATGGAACGGCTGATTCAGGACGGGCGAATTCACCCGTCGCGTATCGAAGAGCTTGTTGCGGTGGTGAAAAAGGAAATCAACGCCAAGGTCCTGCAGATAGGCAAGGATGCGGCGGTTGAGACAAACATTCGCGGCCTGAGTAACCGCGTTCTTAGCACCCTTGGCGCTTTGAATTACCGGACAAGTTATGGCCAAAGCGTGCTTCGTCACTGTGTCGAAGTAGCGTTCCTGGCACAGGTTATGGCTGAGGAGCTTGGCCTGGACGGCTCAATCGCCCGCAGGGCGGGGCTTCTGCACGATATAGGCAAGGCGCTTGACCACGATATTGAAGGCAGTCACCCTGTTATCGGGGCAAATTTCCTGCGGAGATTTAATGAACCGCAGACGATACTAAATGCCGTAGAGGGCCACCACGGTGACATTCCGCCGGATAATCCATATACTCCTTTGGTTTCCGCCGCAGACGCCATCAGCGCTTCGCGGCCCGGTGCCAGAAGAGAAACGCTCGAAAGATATATCAAACGGCTTGAAAAGCTCGAAGAAATTGCCAACAGCTTCCCTGGCGTCGAGAACTCGTACGCGATTCAGGCGGGCCGCGAGATTCGTGTAATCGTCAACGCCGAAAAAGTTCCCGATGAGTCGGCGGCGAAAGTCGCCCGCGATATCGCCAAAAAGGTCGAGGCAGAAATGACTTACCCGGGCGAAATACAGGTAACGCTGCTGCGAGAGCTTCGCTGCATCGAATACGCAAGATAACAGCGGACAGCGTTTAGCACATAGTGTGCAGATTTATGAAACTGAACATCTTATGTATCGGTGATATAGTAGGCAGACCCGGCAGGCGCATTCTGGCGGACAAGCTCAAGCAGCTTGTTACCGAGCGTGAGATTGACTGCGTGATAGCCAACGCCGAGAACGCCGCGGGCGGTTCAGGTCTTACGCCGCAGATATACGACAAGCTTTTGCGATATGGCGTAAACTTAATCACACTGGGCGACCATACCTATCGCAAAAAAGAAATAGTTACGACTCTTGAGACGCAGGAAAATATCGCCAGGCCCGTCAACTGGTCGGAGCAGGCGGCGGGCAGATGCATGGCGATTTACAAGACGGGCAAAGGCCCCGTTGTCGCAGCGATACCCCTTATTGGCCGGCTGTTTATGAAGCCCGCCGATTGTCCCTACAACGCCATTGATAAATTGCTGCCCAAAGTGCAGCAGCAGGCGGAGATTATATTTATCGATTTTCACGCCGAGGCCACGAGCGAAAAAGTGGCGATGGGTTATCATCTGGACGGGCGAGTGAGTTGCGTCTTTGGAACTCATACCCACGTCCCGACGGCGGATGAAAAAATAATGGCTAAGGGGACAGCATATATCACCGACATTGGTATGACCGGCTCGCACGATTCAGTTATTGGAAGAGTTACCGAAAGCGTGCTCAAATCGTTCAGAACGCGGATGCCCGTGCCGTTTGAGGTCGCCACCGGAGACGTGAAAATGAACGGTATATTGGTTACGGTGGATAGTAACACTAAAAAAGCCGAGCATATCGAGCGAATCAGGATAAACGCGGATATAACCGAAGCGGACCGATACGACAGTGACGACGGCAGGCCGGAATACTACGCCAATTTCGATTAAATGTGGCGGGCGTGTCAGGTTGATGACGTCGCATCGTCTTTTTTGGCTAAAATCGCCAATGCGGAGCCGGCCACTAATACCACGCCGAAGACCATTTGCGGGACGCTCAACTTCTCACTGAAAACGAAGTATGAAATGACCACAACAATAAATGGTTGTGCCAGTTGAACAAGCGAAGGTGTGGTCGGGCCAAGCCGGCGAAGCGATATGTAATAAAACACGTGGCCAAGAGCGATGCCCGTTATCCCTGAAATAATAACCGCAAACCAGCCGTTAAACGATAGCTCAAGACATTTGCCCGGATGCCCCATAAACATTGTCAGTATGAAAATCCCGATAACCGTATAAATACTGACGACCGAAAAGCCGATTCGGGAGTCGATGCCGCGGAACGCCACTTTGACCGCGATTGCGTAAGTCCCCCAGATAAGGCCATATACCATAATTATTGCTATGCCTATGATTGTGTATGAATGAGTAAAAGCGGGATGGAAAAACATAACTCCTAACAGGCCGACAAGCGACAGGATGATGCTTAGCCGGAAAAGCCGGTTGCTGAGATGCAGTCTTTCTTCGGCGAAAAATATAACGGATAATATTATCACCCACAGAAACGCCGTCATGGATAGCAGCGACGCGAAACCCGGGTCGATATAGTAAAATGCCGCCGCCCACAGACTTTGCCCAATAATGTTTGGTACGAATGGCAATAGCGCGCGTTTCCAGACCGTTTTCGGCAATTGCCCTTTTTTTGCAGCCAGAAGTAAAACCGGCAGCCAGAAAAGACACGCCGCACCGTAACGGAGCAGGTTTTGTGTCCACAGGTCGAGATAGCCGGTCAGGTATTTGATGAAAAGCGGCGCGCTTGCCCAGCAGACGAGTGTCCCTATGCAGGCCAGTGCGCCCAGCGAAGTAAGAAGACGTGGAGTAGATTTGTGCATCGCGGTAATCAGGTTAAAAAGGGGTTGCCGGCCTTTTCTCGACCGATTGTAGTTTCGGGGCCGTGACCCGGATAAGCAATCGTCTCCTCCGGCAGCGCGAACAGTTTGTGCTTGATGCCTTTTATTAGTTGTCGCATATTGCCGTTGGGGAAATCAGTCCTGCCTATAGAGCCGGCAAAAAGGGTGTCGCCAACGAAGATGATGCCGCCTTTTTCGGAATAAAGGCAGATTCCGCCTGGCGTATGGCCGGGCGTGTGAATGACCAGTAACTGGATGCCTGCCTTGTCGATTATATCCCCCTCGTCAATAAGGTGGTCCGCTTTGCCGGCGGTTAATGGAGAGCCAGCCAGAATTGACAGATTAACGTTCGCGTCGCCAAGCATTTCAGCATCGAGCTTGTGGATATAAACCAGAATCGACGGATATTTTGTCCGCAGCGTCTCAACACCGGCGATGTGGTCGATGTGCCCGTGTGTGAGAATCACCGCGGCCGGCGTCAGCTTACCGCGTTCGAGAAATTTAAGCAGCGGCTGCACGTCCAGTCCCGTGTCGATAATAAGGCAGTCGCTCGCCTCATCGCTGCTCCTGGCGATATAGCAGTTGTTCTCGAATTCTCCGAGCACCAGCCGGTCAACTTTCATTCATCGTATCCTTAAATGACCCGACAGGATAACAGCCGCGGTTGTGACAGTCAATCTTGGCCTGTGAGTAATGATGATAATTGATGATTGATTATTCGCCAATGGCAGCTACAATAACCAATTGTCAATTATCAATAATCAATTATCAACCTTAGTTAAGAGGCGTTAAGTGAAAGAATTTTCCCGCGTATTCAAGTATATATGGCCGCAATGGCCTCGAATTGTTGTTGTCGTAATGAGCGCTATAATTGTTTCCGCACTTTTATCGGGAAGTTTTTTGGCTGTTATTCCCCTGGTGAAGGTAGTGATAGGACAGGAAGGATTGCGCGGCTGGTCGGACAGAAAAGTATGCCAGTTGCGGTACGGCATAGATTTTTACGTGCCGGAGAGCGTGGATTTTTCGGGGAGCAAAAGCGGCGATTATGCAAATTCGCTTCTTGTTGTTTCGGTCAAGAATAAGAGTTCGGCGCGGGATGCCGGGCTGGCCGGCGGCGACTGGGTTGTCGCTACGGGTAAAGAGCCCAAGCTTAAGGTGGTGAGTTATACTGATTTGCTCGAAGATGTCGCAACGGCCGGCAAAGAAGAGATTACACTGCATATCAAGAGGAGCAATGAGGAAAAGGTTTTACAGCTTGCAGATACGCACGAAAGCGGATTGAAGGCATGGGCGACTAATCTTGCGCGGCGATCGCTGGATTTTGTGCCGAGGGGACAGACAGATGCGAGCAAAACAAAGGCAGTTGTTTTTATAATGTTCGTAGTAACTATTATTACGGTTATTCGATGTATAGCGAGGTATTATCAGCAATATATTGCGGAGAAAGTGGTTCAGGTGGGATTGAATCGTTTGCGGGAGGATGCCTTTGCGCATGTTATAAATATGCCTGTTGCGTATTTCGCGAAGGAAAGGCCAAGTGATTCGGTGAGCCGGCTTATTCGCGATACCGGCGCTATGGGCAATGGCATCAAGATTCTGTTAGGCAAGGCGTTGCAGGAGCCGTTGAATACGCTGTTTCTGGTTGGACTGGCGGCGGCGATTGACTGGAAGTTGACGCTGATATTTTTAGGGGGAGCGCCACCCACGCTCTGGATGATTGTTGTCCTGGGCAAAAAAATGAAGAAGGCCTCGAAAAGGTCCTTGATGGCCTGGTCGCAAATGCTCGCTAAATTGCAGGAGACAATGAACGGGCTTAAGGTTGTCAAAGTTTATAACCAGCAAAAATATGAAGAGGGCGCCTTCAGTACCATCAACGCGAGATTGCTGAAGCAGTTATTGAAGATTTCGCGGACCGATGCGGCGACTTCGCCAATACTGGAAGTTCTTGGAATGTTAGCCATAGCGGTTGCTATAGTGGTCGGGGTAAGCAGGGTTACGAGCAACAAGATGGACGGCACCGAATTTATGCTGCTTTTGGGACTTTTGGGTGCTGCTGCGTCATCGGCACGAAGGACCAGCGATGTATGGAATAAAATTCAGGAGGCAAACGCTGCCGCTGAAAGAGTTTTCGGAATGATGGATGGGCCGCTCGAACCACAGCACGCGGATGCGGTTAAGTTGCCGACGCTGAAGGCAAAGCTGGAATTCAGGGATATTGTTTTCACATATCCCGGCGCAGAGATACCCGCATTGAACGGTATCAATCTGACTGTAATTGCGGGGCACAGAGTAGCGATAGTAGGCCCTAACGGCTCAGGAAAAACAACGCTGGCAAACCTGATACCGAGGTTTTACGACCCCGACAGAGGACATATTCTGATAGATGGTAAAGACATCCGCGAGGCGACCCTGCAAAGCTTACGAGGCCAGATTGCGATGGTTACGCAAAACGTCGTAACGTTCAATGATACCATAGCGGTCAATATCGGCTACGGCAAACCCGGGGCGAGCAGGGAAGAGATTATCCAGGCCGCCAAACGCGCCTTTGCACATGAATTTATCGAGCCGCTGCCGAATGGTTATGGTACGATTATCGGCGAACAGGGTTCAGGTCTGTCCGGCGGGCAGTTGCAGAGGATTGTCATAGCAAGGGCGATTTTGAGAAACCCGGCGATTCTGATTTTCGACGAGGCGACCAGTCAGGTTGACGCCGACAGCGAAGCCAAGATTCACAGGGCCATCGAAGAAATTATGCACGACAGGACCAGCATCGTAATCGCGCACAGGTTCAGCACGATAGTCGCCGCCGACGTGATAGTTGTTATGAATAACGGCCGAATTATCGCGCAGGGCCAGCACGAAGAGCTGATGCGCTCCTGCCGGCTTTATCAAAGCTTATATGAAACACAGATTGCAAAAGCATAATGTAGAATTTAGAATTAGAAGTTCAGCAGAACCGATTATACGCCGTTTGTTTTTGAAGTGGTGATAATTATGATAAACCTTGAAAGACAAAAAAAGGCCCATGGTCTTTTCAAACGCTACGAAGATAACCCCATATTAACAACGCACAACTGGCCTTATGCCGTCAACGCCGTTTTTAACCCCGCCTCCGTGAGAATTAACGATGAAACATTTTTGCTGATTCGATGCGAGGATATGCGGGGCTTTTCGCACCTCACCGTCGCCCGGAGCAAAGACGGCCTGACCGGCTGGAAAGTAGACTCAACCCCGACATTCGAAGCCGATCACGATTCGCGCGAAGAAAGATGGGGAGTCGAAGACCCGCGTATCATCTGGCTTGAAGAACAAAAACAATATGCGATTACATATACCTCTTTCGGCGAAGGCGGCCCCGTCGTTTCTCTTGCCATTACCAAAAATTTCAAGAGTTTCGCCCGCTTAGGCGTGCTGCTTCCCCCCGAAGACAAAGATGCCTGCCTTTTTCCGCGAAGATTCAAAGGGCGGTTTGTGCTGATTCATCGCCCGATTGTCCGCGGCGAGGCGCACATGTGGATTAGTTTTTCGCCTGACCTCAAACACTGGGGCGACCATCGCGCCCTGATTATGACCCGCTCCGCCTACTGGGATTGCCATCGTGTCGGGCTTGGCTGCCAGCCGATTGAAACCGAAAAGGGCTGGCTGATTTTCTACCACGGCGTGCGTATGACCGCCGCCGGTGCCGTTTACCGCGTCGGCCTTGCCCTGCTCGACCTGCACGAGCCGTGGAAAGTGCTTCGCAGGAGCGATGAATGGGTCCTTGGCCCGCAGGCGATGTACGAAAGGGTAGGCGACGTGGGCGACGTCGTGTTCCCTACCGGAGCGGTCGTCGATAAAAAAACCAAAGAGCTTTACCTTTATTACGGCGCCGCCGACTGTTCGGTTGCCGTCGCAAGCGCAAATCTTGACGATATTATGGATTACGTGATGACTTGTCCCGAAGGCGAAGGTTAATCGCCCCGTTTTTCCGGACAGTTGCCATTTTTAGTTCTCCAGATTAACATTCGTCAAGTTGCCATTTTTTTTATCGCAGAAATGGTCCATATCTGCTTCTCAGTTGTCAAATATAGTATTAAGTATTTTTCCGGGCGACCGGGTCTATTAAGATATCGAAATCCGGAGTTGCCGGACGATTGTATTGCTGGTAAAATTGTGCGGAAATGTTAGGCTAAAGTTTGGAATAATGATAATTGGATTTTGAATAAAGGGGCTATTGTGAACTGGTTGAGATTGGTAACTGTTCAGATTGTTCTGCTTTCGGCGGTGAGTTGTTTTGCGGCTGAACCGAATGCGCAGGACGTGAAGGAAAAAACAATCGTTTCACAGGAAACCGCGCAAAACTGGTTACAGGTCGGTATTCTGCAGTACCAAAAAGGCCTCTACGAGCAGGCTGAAAAATCGTTTCTCACGGCAAAGGAATATCAGGAATATCTGACCGCCGAAGAGCAAAAACAGCTCGGAAAGCACATCGCGGAGGCAAATCAGGCCTCTGTAGAAAGACAGCCCGTTCTTGAACATATCAAAAAAGCACAAGAGCTTCTCAAGGAAGGTCAGCCGGTTAAAGCGAGGGCGCATTATGAAAAGATTCGCAAAAGCCCTTATCTTACCGAGCAGGAACGCAAACAAATCGAGCAGGATATTAAGAACGTAGATAGTAATGCTGACAAGCAGAGGAAGGAAATCACTGAGATTTACAATCGCAGCGTGCAGCTTTACCGTGACGGCGAGATAGAAAAGGCCAGGGATGGCTTTGTAGAAGTTGTCAGATATGGCATGCTTGTTGCTCCTAAAGGCCAGACAGCCGAAGATTATCTGATTCAAATAGACAGCATACTTACCGAAAAGCTTAAAGGTCAGCCGGACGCAAACGCCTCACTGCCGCCTGTCGCATTGCCGTCAGCGAAGAAAAAGTCGAGCCCCAAGAACGCCGGTCAGCCGGACGCAAACGCTTCGATGCCGCCTGCCGCATTGCCGTCGGCGAAGAAAGAGTCGAACCCAAAGAACGCCGGTCAGCCCGCGCCGTCTGAGACCAAGGCGACGCTTTTGAAGCCCGAGAGTGATAAAACTGCCTCCGAAAAACAGGATGATAAGTCCTCACAGGTGAGTCAGGCACAGCAAGAGTCAACAGAAATGGCTGCGGCAGCCGAACCGCAGGCAGAGTCGTCTCAAGCCGACGAACAAAAAGTTGCGACTGAAAATGAAGCCAAAACCGTACCCGATAAAGACGCGAAAGTTAAAATTGCGCAAACTTATACAAAAGCGGTCGTCGATGACGCCGCAAAAAAAGTGGAATACTATATCGGCACCGGCGAATTCGATAGGGCTATCGCGAAAGTTCGCACGGCAACGGATGTTGTTAAGGAAAACCGGCCTTTAATCGGGGATAAGTTGTTTACCCAGTATAGTATCCGTCTCAAACAGCTTGCCGACAATATTATCCACGCCAAAAAGACATCGTGATAGATAGGGGGTGAGAAATCACTGTTTTTACCGGGTTTTACAGGTTAGCTATTCCTACGCCCAAACAGCCAACAGAGCTCCCATTTTGACATATTGTCCTCTTGTAAATCCTTCCCAATTTCGCTATACTTCTTGTGTTAACATTACAGTAATAATGCTTGATTTTGGTATCAATGTGTGTGATAATATAGGACTTTTGACAATTTAATGGCATTAAAATATCGCGATGAATGCTAGGAATGATTTTTTTCTTGCAAAAAAGGGCGTTTTCGTGTAAGCTAACCAGTGAAACCTGCCGATTTACTGCGGGGGTATAACCTTTACTAAATAAACGGCGGGCTATACCGAGATTTTATGGAGCAGATATTCCTGTGGAAAACCTGTTTTTTTGAGGAGATTCAACCTTGAACACGCTGAAACTACCGGCAAGGCGATTCGTAGAAACCCTCATGTTGGTCCTGTTAACATCGGTTCTGATGGCGACATCGGTATTGGCGGCGGATACGCCCAGCGCAGCCAAGGGGGACAAAGACAAAGTGGTTCGTCAGATAGTTGACAACTGGATTCAGATAGGGACCGAACAGTACAAACGGGGGTTCTACGCCGCAGCGGAGAAATCCTTCATGCGGGCGAAGGATTACGAAGAATCTCTTACTACTGAAGAAAGAGCCAAACTCAATGAGAGCTTGCAAATGGCGCATAAGGCGGCGGTAGCGCAGGAAGCTGTCCCGGCAGCCAAGCCGGAAGCTAAGCCGGTTGTTGAGCAACCGAAAGAAAAAGTGGTGGTCGAGGTTAATGAGGTCGCCGAGCCGGCGCCGGAAGTTACGGTGGCGCCCCCCTCAGTTCAGCCGGAACAGGACCAGGGTTACATCGGCGTTATTAACAAACGTATAAGTATAATTCGCAGCAGGGTAAAAGCTGTTGTCAATGATTCCACGGCAAAAGCTGAGGGTTTTATCGCTCAGGGGCAGTTTGACAAGGCCAAGGAAACTGTCGAGGTTGCCGAGAGGACTGTTTACGAAAGTCAGCAGCAGCTTGGCGATTATCTTTTCAATCAATACTCCGGGCAGTTGAAGCAACTTTCGGAAAGAATAGCGGACGGGCAGAAAACACAGGCCCAGCAAAAAGAAGATGAAAAACGAACAAAAGCCGAGAGTTCACAGAAGGAGTATAGAGAGCAGATGTCGTCTGAACGCGAAAAGAGAATCAGCGACCTGTTTCAGAATGCGAGGAATTTTGAGAAGCAGAAACGATACGAGGATGCGCTTAGCCAGGTTGAAATGCTTCTTGCCTTAGACCCGCAAAACAATGAGGCGCTTATAGAAAAGCAGATGCTCGAAGATAACATCAGCTATCGCAAGGAGATAGATGTTGAAAAAGAAAAAAGCAGCGAAAAATTCAAAACAACGGTAAAAACAGATGAGGCGATGATACCTTTTGCCGACGAGATGACTCATCCCAAGAACTGGCGTGAGATTATCAACAAGCCGATGCGCCAGCAGCCGGAAGAAGTAATAGGCCAGGAACCCGCAAGTGCTTCTGTCGAAAAGCAGCTTGACCAGGTAGTTAATCTTCCGGGGCTTTCACCTGAGATGCCGCTGCGCGAGGCAATAAATTTGATAAAAAATTCTGTCTCACCACCTCTCAATATAACGGTGCAGTGGGGTGATTTGTACAACAATGCCAACATTGAGCAGACGGCTCCGATAAATATGGATCCGCTGACAAACGTTCCTGTCCGCACTGCGTTGGATCTGTTGTTGCGGTCCGTTTCAGCCGGTCTTGCCCGGCTTGGCTATGTTGTCCAGGATGGCGTTGTTATTGTTGCGACTACGACCCAGCCGGTGCCAACAATCAACATGCCAATCCGCGTTTATGATGTTACGGTGCTCCTGGGCCGTCCGGCTGATTATTACGTAAGCTCTAGCTCCGGGCAGGGGCAAGGCGGCGGCGGGCAAAGCCAAAGCGGCGGTAGCAGCGGCGGTTCCGGTGGTGGTTATTATCAAGAAACTTTCAATGAAACTGATACAGATCTCGACAGGGCGACCCTTCTTACCGACGCCCAGAACCGGATGACTGAGCTCATTAACCTTATTCAGGATACCATTGATACGGAGAGCTGGGATGTGGCCGGCGGAGCAAGTATCACGGCTTACGGAACAAACAAACTTGTTGTCCGCCAGACACTCAAGAATCATCGCGATATAGAAGAGTTGTTGAAGAATATGCGTAAAAACCTTGGCAACCAGATTTCCATCGAAGCCAGGTTCCTGGTAGTCGGCGAAAACTTCCTTGAGGAAATAGGTCTCGACTCCTTTGGCAATTTGTTCCTCGGTAATACTTTCGGCACGGCCCAGTGGCAGACGAACTCCTTCCAAATGGCTGAACCGGTGGCAACAGGTATAGACGGCGGTTTTGATATCAGCAAAAGCACCGTTCAGTTCCCGGTCTCTTCGTCGCCTAATCCGCCGCTCATATCGACCGGTGCCCTTATGGCCTTTTTCGGCGGCAGGTTCGGAGGCGTACTCGATAACCTCGAAGCAAACTTCCTTATCAGGGCGACCCAGGCAAACCGTGATTCCGAATCGCTGGTTGCTCCTAAAGTTACTGTGCTCAGCGGAGAATCGGCCACATTGCAGGTAATACGAACTATTCGCTTTGCGTTGCCCCCGAACGTCAGTGCAGGCAGCACTACTTCCACCTCCTCTTCCACTATCGCTTCCAGCGGCACCGGCGTAACGAATCAATTCAGCTCAGTACCAACAGGACCTACGCTTAATATCACCCCGACTATTACGCCGGATAGAAAGCACGTGTTGCTTGACATAAAGGTGGAATTGCAGGACTTCCTCGGCTTCGATACCTCGACGTTTGAGACGCCTTTTGCCAGCGGCAATACTATCATAACATATCCATACACTATTCAGCTGCCCCAGACGGAACGCTCCAGGGTCCAAACCAGGGTCAGCGTTCCTGATAGCGGGACGCTGCTGCTCGGCGGGTTGAAACAAACGAAATCAATAGAGACAGAAGTCGGCGTGCCTGTGCTCAGCAAGATTCCTGTTCTGGGAAGGTTATTTACGAATCGCAGCAAGGTTGCCGACAAGAAAATCCTTTTGATTCTCGTTAAGCCGACAATCATTCTTCAAGAAGAGTCCGATGCGGAGGCGGTTGCTGCTATGGAGGGCCAGCAGTAGTATCAGGGGTTCCATTTGATTCGTTAAGCCGGCTTCTGGAGGATGGTCAATTTAAAGGCAATTGCGGCCAGGGAGGGCCAATATTAGGGGTTCCATCAAAAAAACTGTCCACATACGCAGAAAAAGTGTAACGAATTACCTGGTATATGGACTTTAATAGTAGCAATGGCTGGACCCGGTGGGCAGCCAGAAATTGGTGGCTCAAAATCGTGAGGAGTTTGGTAATGAATCGTCATATACTAATGGGCTTAGTGGCCTTATTGGCCGCAAATTCTCTATTATTGGCTGCGCAACCCGATTATAAACCCGGCGTCGTTCTCGTGCGTTTTGCAAATGTGCCGAATACGACGACTGAGCCGAATACGGCGGCCAAAAACGCCATATTAAATTCAGTTCTGGGCAGGGGGGGCTCTTTAATCAAGCGGGAATATACGCTTGTGAAGGGCTTGGCGCATGTTTCGCTGCCGGCGGGTATGTCGGTCGAAAATGCTATAGCTTCCCTCAAGGGATCATCCTCGGTTTTATCCGCCGAGCCGGATTACAAATTGCGGAAATTTACGGTTCCTAACGATACGAGATTTGGGGAATTGTGGGGTTTGCACAATACTGGCCAGGCCGGCGGAACACCAGGCGCCGACATCGGCGCTACTGAGGCGTGGGATATCAACACCGGCAGCAAGAACGTTATAGTCGCCGTTACCGACTCAGGCGTCGATTACACTCACCCTGACCTTGCGGCCAATATGTGGTCTGACACCGATGGCTCGCATGGCTACGATTTCGGTGATAACGACGGCAACCCGATGGACGACTCTGCTGATGCCAACCACGGCACTCACGTCGCCGGCATCATCGGCGCGGTCGGCAACAACGGCGTTGGCGTAACAGGCGTATGCTGGCACGTCAGTATTATGGCCGTCAAAATAGCGGATTCCAGCGGCGCCTTATACGAGAGCGCTGCGGTCGCAGGCATCCAATATGCAGTTGCCAAGGGCGCCAAGGTAATTAACGCCTCATGGGGGTTCGACCCGGGGGTGTCGTTCAGTACTGTGCAGTCTCTTTATAACGCCATCGCTGCCGCCAGAGATGCCGGCGTGATTTTTGTTACCGGAGCGGGCAATAACACCAACAACAATAACGATGCGTCGCCGGTATATCCTGCAAGTTTTGATCTGCCCAACATCATATCGGTGATGGCCACCTCGAACACCGACCAGCAGGCGTTCTATTCAAACTACGGTCTTACATCGGTTGACCTCGGCGCACCAGGTGGAGAGTGGTATTTTCAGTATGATCCCAAAAGTATTCTGAGCACACTGCCCGGTAATCAGTATCAGTTTTTTCAGGGCACATCGATGGCTTCACCTTACGTCGCGGGCGCCTGTGCCTTGATTTTGTCCATTGACCCGACACTTACCTACTCACAGGTCAAACAAATCCTGTTGGACACCGTTGACCCGACTCTTCCAGGTCTTTGCGTATCCGGCGGGCGATTAAATTTATTTGCTGCCGCACAGGAAGCGAAGACAGATACTACCCCGCCTACGCCCAACCCACCCATTTGGGATATACAGCCCCAGGCAACGGGTCTGCACACTGTAACAATGAGAGCCGGAACAGCCACTGACCGTTCAGGCGTAGAATACTATTTTGAGTGCGTCAACGACGTTAATATAAACAGCGGCTGGGAGCCGAATACTTTGTATTCCCTCACAACTCTCAACTCGAACACCACATACGCTTTCCACTTCAAGGCACGCGATAAATCCGCCCAGCATAACCAGACTAACTGGTCAACCACCATATCCACAACGACGGCCAACCTCACGGATACTAAATGGCCGGCGCCTGCCCAGCCGGCATGGGCGCAAGAGACGCATATGGTGCGGCAAATATTTCCTTTCTCAATTAGTATGCAGGCCGCGACCGCTTACGACGAAAGCGGTGTCGAGTATCGGTTTATGGAGACCACGGGGACCGGCATAGACAGCGGCTGGCAGAGCAGCAGCATTTATACCATACAATCTACCCTCTTTCTTAGCGGTAATACCTACACCTTCCGGGTCCAGGTTCGTGACAAATCCGCAGCGCACAATACGAGCGGTTTGTTTGCTTATTCCAGCGTTGGAGTGGCAACAGGCGGCACCCGCATCCTGAAGGTGCCGTCAGTTTACCAGACTATTCAAGATGCTATCACTGCTGCTGTTAACGGCGACACCGTTGAGATTAGCCCTTATCCATATCCCCCCTATGTTTACACAGGTTACCATAACGTCAACATTGATTTCAAAAAAAAGAAGATAACCGTAAGAAGTATTGACCCCACGAATCCTGCTATAGTGGCCTCAACCATTATCGACTGCCAGGGAACGCCTGACCCATACAACCCAATACGGGCGTTTATTTTCCAGACCGGCGAAGGTTCCGACAGCGTCCTGGCGGGTTTAACAATTAGGAACGGTTATATAAAGGGATTGCCCGGTACCAATGGCGCCGGCGGCACATTTGGTAGTGTTGCTCCTGGTGGGCTCAATGGTTCTCCTGGTTCGGACGGTGGTGGTGCTGTTGGTGGGGCGATACTTTGCACATTATCATCCAGCCCCACAATTAGCAACTGTGTTATCGAGAACTGTATTGTAGATGGCGGCGACGCGGGTAACGGAGGAAACGGCGCCGACGGCAATGACTTCAAGGCAGGCGACTCCACGGCCACTCCACCTACCCCATCGCAGCCGGCCACCACGGGCGGCAACGGCGCCCCTGGCGGCTCCAGCGGAGATGCAAAAGGCGGCGGCATCTATGCCGAATCCGGAAGCAGTCCGACGATTCAAAGCTGCACAATCAGTGGCTGCATGGCCCGGCCGGGCCTGGCAGGCAACGGCGGCAGCGGCGGCAACGGCGGCCATAACGGAACGATACAATTGCGCGGCGGCGACGGCGGCAACGGCGGAAATGTCGGCTCCACCCTTGGCGGCGGCATCTGCGCCTATTGGAACAATACACAGATTATTGGTTGTAATATTACGGACTGTAATGCCTTTAACTTTAGTCTGCCGGGACAGGCGGGCGGGGGCGGAATAATTTTAGGCATCACCGGCCAGCCTGGTTACTATGGTAATGCAACGGGAGGCGGCGTCTATTACGCAATGACAGGCGACACCCCCATAAGTTCTACCAACTTCTCAGGAAACCAGGTAGATTCCTACGTTGGCGGCAAAGGCGGCGGATTCTGCGGCGCGAGAAACCCTCCTCTTTCTATAACCCTCACGATGAGCGATTGTAACTTCATCGGAAATACGGCCGGTGCCGTTTACTACGATACCAGCGACGGCGGCGGTCTTTACCTTGCTGGTGGGGATCCTACCGTTAATTACCTCACTCTCACAAACTGTCATATCACGAATAACATTGCGCAACTCGATGGCGGCGGGGCATACGTTTCTGGCTTCAATACCCAGATTAACAGCTCTACCGTAACAGGCAATACCGCCCCGTATGGCGGCGGGATGTGTTTGTTAGATATTTCATCGGGGGTAGTACTGACCGTCCAGGATAGTAACTTCCTGAGCAATTCTGCCGAGGAGGGCGGTGCAGCTTACATCTACAACTGTCACGTAAATATGTCTTCTTCCGGGATAACGCACAACTCCGCGAGTATGCCGCAAGGGTCGCTGCTTGAGGGAGGGCTTGGCGGAGGACTTGCCCTGTGGGATAGCTATGGCAATATCGAAGGCTGCCTGATAAACTCCAATTCCGCCGGCGACAAAGGCGGGGCGGCTTTTGCGGAAGGTATTTCTAATTTCCCGCTGCAATTCATAAACTGTCTAATCACAGATAATACCGCAGTTTATGACGGCGGAGCTTTGTCGAACAAAACATCGGCATGGACCACGCTGATTAACTGCACGGTTGTAAACAACTCCGCTACCGACGCAACAAACGGCAGCGGCGGCGGCGTAAGCTGCGCAGAGGACTATGCCTGGGTTGAAATTATTAATAGTATTTTGTGGGGCAACACCGCTGCATACGGTCCGCAGATTGGCGTAGGCACAACATTTGGCTCTGCCGGCGACGCCAACACTAATGTCGATGTTATGTACAGCGACGTCGAGGGCGGCGTGGACGACGTCTTTATCCAGCAGCAGGACGTCACCGACCTCTGGTGGTGGGACGGCAGCTTCGACGCAGACCCATTGTTTGTAGGTGTCGCTGTCAATCAGCCGGCCTATTATCTCAGCCAGTTTGCAGCGGGGCAGGACGTCAATAGCCCCTGTGTGGACACGGGCGACCCCGCCATCGATCTTGAAACAATGATGAGCGTCCCGCCGCTTACGCTTACAACGCGTACAGACCTTGTGGCGGACACCGGCATTGTTGATATTGGCTATCACTATCTGGCCGGTTCGGTTGGCTCCGCCGGTCAATATCCATTGACCATCGAGGTTTATCAGTATTCTGCGGTTGAAGGCGGCCATGGTCGGCTCAAAGCCAAACCATTGCCCCTCAACAGCACACAGTTTGACATAAACGACCCGAATACCATCCAGGTCAACCAGGGAACCATTGTTGACCTTAATACGTTCAACATAGACCCCGGCTTCAAGGTACTGTCGTGGAGCGGCACCGACAACGATACTTCGACTGCTCTGACTAATACCGTTACTATGAATTCGGGTAAGACGGTCATTGTCACGTTCGCGCCGAACGGAATGTATTACCTGACTGTTAACGTAACAGGTAACGGGACGGTTGACCCCAACGGCAGACACCTTTATGCCGCGGGTGCGGTCATACCGCTTATAGCAACACCGAATAATCCTGGGGATACAATTATATGGACCGGAACCGACAACGATAACACGGATGCTAACAACAATACGGTAACGATGAGCATGAACAGGATAGTTAACGTTCAGTTCTACACCCCGAGGGTTCTCCGCGTCGGAGGCGGCAGCGAATACTCGACGATTCAGGCAGCCATAGATGCCGCCCACGAAAGAGATATAATCATACTGATGCCGTCCGACCAGCCCTACTACACACAAGCGGGCTATACGATAGACGGCAGGAATCTTACCATCACGAGCAGTAACCCTGATGACCCGGCCGTCGTCGCATCAACTATCATCCAGCAGCAGACAGGCCCGAATGGCGGTGTTAATCCCGCGTTCTTGTTCCGGAATGTCGGTCCACTTATGCGGCTGCAGGGTATTACCATCAGAAGATTTTTCGTTGGTGGCTTAAACGGTCTCAATGGCGACCCGACGCGGTTTTACTACGACGGCCAATACGGCGACACAGTAGGTGCAATGGGCATCGACTGTATTACTAATGCGTCGCCTACGATTAAAAATTGCGTGATAGATGATTGCCACACTACTGGCGGCAACGGAGGTAACGGCGCAGGGGGTAATTTCGGCGCCACACCACCCCATCCCGACGCCGGCAACGGCGGCTGGCCGGGCGGCGCCTGGGGCGGCGGACTAATCTGTTATGATAACAGCAGCCCAACTATCATAAACTGCACATTCTCCAACAATACCGCCTCGGGCGGCAACGGCGGCGACGGCGGCAACGGCAGCGGACTACCGAATACCGGCAACGGCGGTCGCGGCGGCGGCTGGCACTATGGTATCGACGAGCAGCCACCCTCACCATGGGAACCAGGCGCTTATATGGGCGGTGAGCCCAAGGACTGGAGCGGTCTCGGCGGTGCGGTTTATGTCGGCACCTCTTGTTATCCAATTTTTGAGGATTGCAACTTTACTAATAATTCCAGCACTGGCGGGCTGAATGGAATTTGTGGCCAAACCCCCATTGCCAACCTCAGAGCCGAACCGTCTATACGCTATAAGATAGCCAATCTCGGCGGGGCCGTTTACCTCGCAGAATACAGTTCCGCTGACTTCAATAACTGCACGTTTACTACTAATTTAGCCGATACCAATGAATCGCCGGCCAGCTTCGACGGTTTCCTTGGCTACGGCGGCGCAATTGCGGCAGACGAGTATGCAATCCTCACCATCAATAACTGCCGCTTCAACAATAACACAGGCGACATTGGCGGCGGAGTTTACTCATCTCTGGCGGATGCGGATGTCAATGACTCCAACTTCTCCGGCAATACCGCCACTCACGGCGGCGGCCTGCTGTTCTCTGATAGTGTCACTCACGTCACGGGGTCCATATTCAGCGGCAACGTCGGAATCATTTCCGGCAGCAATGGCGGCGCTATCGCCCTGCTTGGGACCAACGCCGAAATTGCTGACTGCAATATTACCAACAACCATGTGGGAGGCAGCGGCGGCGGTATTTACATGTCCAGCGAGAACATCGACGGCAGCGAAGTTGAGGGGGACAACTATGTCCTTGTCAAGAACTGCCTGATAACCTACAACGTCGCAGACCTGGATGGCGGCGGCATTTCCGCCAACTGGTACAGCGAACCCAACATTGTCAATTGCACGATTTACAATAACACGGTCTCCGGTTTGGGCGGCGGTCTGTTTAGCTCCTACGGCAGCTACGTCAACGTTCTCAACAGCATAATCTGGGACAACCGGGTCGGCATCGGCTCAAGCGGCAGTCAAATCGCCGTAAGCGGCGCTGAGCCGCCCGCGACCATGCAGGTGCGTTACAGCGACGTTCAGGACTCAAACGACCCGTGCTCGACCCAGGATATCAATACCATGGACTTCGCTATCTGTTTCGACACAACCGGCAGTATGGAAGGTGATATTACTGCGTTTACAACAGCGGCCAGGCAAATTGTTAACGCGATTGCCACGCAGTTTGCCAGTTACCGGCTTGGTCTCGTTGACTTCCGTGACTACCCCGACGGAAACCACGGCGCCTTAGGCGACTGGGCCTACAGAGACAGGGTGACGTTCACAACCGATACTAATCAGCTTATCGCCGGCCTTCAGGCAATGAATGCCAGCGGTGGGGCAGATGGTCCTGAAGCGATATATACGGCCCTGATGCATTCTATCGATGCGAATGCCCTTGTGGCAAGATTAACGGCCAATGGTTATACGAATTATATCGATCCCAATTCCCCCGGGCTGGGTAATTGGCGTCAAGGCAGAAAGGTTATTAGGGTGATTCTGCTTTTGACCGATGCGCCGCCGCACGATCCGGAGCCATATACGAATTATGTGCTCAACGATATTGTCACGGCTGCAACCGGCAACAACCCGATTCATATTATTCCCGTGGTAATTCGCGGCGACCCGACGGCAGAAGACGCTTTGAGGTCTGTAGCCATTGGGACCGGCGGCATACTCATTTCGGCCACGGATTCCAACGCGGTGCCGGCTGCCGTTCTTGATGCAATCAGTCTGTTATCGCAGATACCGGCGCCGATTTCCGTTGGCACCGGCGGCACAATCAACTGGGACCCGACAACGTTTATCTGGGCGCCTGATAGTAACAATATCAACGCGGACCCACTGTTTATTGGCGGTTTCCTCCTAAAACAGATTGCCGCGGGGCAGGACGTCAACAGTCCCTGCGTCGATACCGGCAGCGCGGATGTCAATAGTCCGGATATTAATCTTGGGGGTTATACCACCAGGACCGACAGCGTGGCTGACGCGTGCAAAGTGGATATGGGGTATCACTACTCGGCGTTTACGCCTACGCAGTATACGCTGAACTTTACGACGATTGCGGTTAGCGGTTTGCTTCCGGCTCAGCAGCCGACGATTATTGAACCGACCCGTAGTTTATTCAACTGGTACGAGACGGTTCAACTGAAGGTAAACGTTCCGCCGACCGGCTACGAGGTGCAGTGGACAGGCACTGACAACGACGATATCAACGATGTCAACAATACCGTGCTGATGAGTGGAAACAGGGTTGTCACCGCGACCTTTGTAAAGAATAGCTGTCATTTGACGGTTATGCATAATATCGGCGGCAGCGTTACGCCGAGCGACGGCAATTATTCCCGCGGCACGGTCGTTACGCTTACGGCGACACATGATGTCGGCTATCGAATTGAGAGCTGGCAAGGCACGAACAATGATGGTTTGTTTACCCCAACCAACACCGTGACTATGAATGGAGACGTAAACGTCATAGTCACATTCAGTTTGCCGCAGACACTAACTGTTCCAGGCGATTTCACTACGATTCAGGGGGCTATCCAGGCGTCTCGGCCGGGTGATATCGTAAGCGTCGCGAGCGGCGTTTATCACGGCAACAGGATTACAATCGACAGGGAAATTACTATAGCAAGCACCAATCCGGATGACCCCTGCGTGGTCGCAGCGACAATAATCGACTCTTCAGGATTTGCCACTCCGGCGATTGTATTCACTAGCGGGGCGACCAGTAACACAGTATTGGATGGTTTTACCATTACAGGTGGCACCTGGTACATAGTAGCTTCTCAGAATGCCACAGTGGCGGGCCAAAACGGGCCTGACGGCAGCGGCGCGGCAGGCGGTGCTGTGGTTATCAATACCGGCGCAAGCCCGACACTTAGGAATTGTGTAATCAGAGATACGAACATGACAGGTGGCAATGCCGGCAGCGGCGGTAATGCAGATACCACTGTTGCTGCAGGCAGAGGTGGATGGGCCGGCTGGGCAAGGGGCGGCGGCGTCTATGTCGCACAGTTTGCCAACCCGACATTAATCAACTGCACTGTAACAAACTGCTCAGCCACAGGCGGCAATGCAGGCAACGGCGGTAATTCTTCGGGTTCCGTTTATGGTGCGCCGGAATATCGAGACGCCAATTACGGCGGTTCGTATAGTAATCCTTACCCAAGTTATCAAATACCTCCCCAGCCGTGGCAGGAAATGTCGTCTTCTTCAGGCGGTCAATATGTAGGCGACTACAGGTTCTACAGCGGCTACGGCGGCGGCGTATTCTGCGATACAAATTCCGAGGCCAATTTCATCGGCTGCAATATAACAAATAATATCGCCAGAGGTGGCGTGAGCGGTGTCGGAGGCACAAGGCCGCAGGGTATTGTAAGCGCTGACCCAATTACAGCTTACAGGATACCAAGCTATGGCGGCGGCGTCTATTGCGGTGCAAACTCCGATATTAATTTTGTCGGCTGTAACATCGCGAGCAACGTCACTCCAAGACCTGATACTACTTACCATACAGACCCGTATTTAGGGCACGGCGGCGGCATCGCCTTCGAGGAGAGCACGAAAATCCGGCTTATAGACTGCACGATAAGCGACAATAACTCGGCGGTGGGCGGCGGCGTGTTCTGGTCGGGCGGTTCGCCGGAATTACTGGATTGCAACGTATTTAATAACGTCGCGTACGTCGGCGGCGGTATTTATGCAACAGAAAGCTCCGGACAAATCAAGGGCTGCACGTTGCGCAACAACTTTGCGGGCATATCGCCCAATGACGTTGATGTAGTCGCGGGGCAGGGAGGCGGTATATTCGGCTCATCTATAGACACAAATATCGTCGATTGTGTTTTAACCGATAACATTTCTTCGGCATCGGGCGCTGGAATACATATTTACGGGCCTGCCGATAATGATACAATTATCAAGAACTGTCTGCTGTTAAACAACCAGGCAGGTCGCGACGGAGGCGGCATTTCAATCAACTGGGGAGCAGTTGCCTCGGTTGCTAACTGCACGCTTTACGGTAACCAGGTTACCGGCAATTACGGCGTTTTGGGCAGCACCGGCTACGGCGGCGGGCTATATTGCTCGTATGACGCAAGCACAGAAATCAAAAACAGCATTTTCTGGAATAACAACGGCATATTTGGCCCTCAGATTGCCGAAGGGACCGGCTTCGAATATGAACCGCGTTGCGGCGATATTAATGTGTCGTACAGCGATATTGAAGGTGGTCAAGTTGGTGCGTATATAGGTAGTGGCTGCCCGAGCAACTGGGGTAATGGCAATATAAATAGAGACCCGTGCTTTATTAACGGTTTCTTCCTAAGCCAGATTGCCGCGGGGCAGAATATCAACAGCTCCTGCGTCGATGCCGGCAGCGGAAATGTCAATAGTCCGGACATCAATCTTGTGGGTTATACCACCAGGACCGACAGCGGTTCAGATACAGGCATAGTGGATATGGGGTATCACTATTCAGCGTTTACCCCGTTGCAGTATCATCTGACGATTGTCGCCGGATACGGTTTGACATCGGGTGATATCACGCCGAGCGTCGGAAATTACGTCCGGTTCAGCAAAGTTACACTGCATGTGACCGCTCCTGTTCCTGCCAGCTATCGGGTGCAGTGGACCGGCACCGACAATGACGCGTGCACTGTCTCTACTAATACCGTCACTATGAATTCGGATAAGACGGTTGTTGTTGGATTTGAGCCGAACGGATTGTATTACCTGACCGTTACCGCAATAGGTGATGGAACGGTTGATCCCAACGGCAGAAACCTTCATGCACCGGGTGAAGTCGTGACGCTTACCGCAACGCCGACTAATCCTTCGGATGCAATTATATGGACCGGAACCGATGACGATTATTCGATAGCACGTCAGAACACAGTAACTATGAACGGGCATAAGAACGTTACGGTTGAGTTCTACACCCCGAGAGTTCTCTATGTGGGAACCGACCCACACTACCCGACGATTCAGTTTGCGATTGATGATGCAAACGACCGCGATATTGTGATGATAACGCCCGGCACATACAACATATACGAGTCAAGTATGGACCGTCCGTATCTGTATATTTCAGGGAAATCCATAAGGCTGACCAGCACAAACCCGGAGGACGCGAATGCGACCCAGATTATAGGCGGCTTTGTGATTGATAATGCCGACAGGAATTTGATTATCGAAGGACTCACCATCAGAGACGCCATATACTGGAAAGATTACGAGAGCGGTCTATTGCAAGGTGGTCAGTCCGGCGAGACGTACTGGGCCACACCACAGGGTGCGGGCGCGGACGGGTACGGCGGCGGCACCTGCCGCGGTGCCGGGATGCAGTTAAATGGCGCAGCATCTCCGACCGTGCGCAACTGCCGATTTGTCAACTGCGTGGCTCGGGGTGTTCATGGCGCAACAGGTGCCGGCGGTTCGGGCACCGACGGTTACAGCGGCAACGGCGGACCGGGCGGAAAAGCGTTCGGCGGCGGCGCATATTGCGGCCAGGACGGCAGTCCTTTGTTTGAAAATTGCGTGTTTATCAACTGCTCCGCACGGGCCGGTGACGCCGGCAACGGCGGTAGCGCCGCTCCGGCCACAGGCGGTCACGGCGGAGCGTGGGGTGACAGCAACGAAGTTTGGTGGGATGATTGGAAACAGCTCTATGGAACGATTCATCCTCTTGAGGAATACTGGAAATACAGCGGCTATGGCGGAGCAATTTATTGCGACACGAACAGCACGGCCGAATTCAACAACTGCACATTCACCAGCAACAGCGTCATGGGAAGCAGTTGCGGCATCAGCGGTGCGTCGGTTCCATCCGGCTGGCCGACCCAACATTACAAGATTGAGAGTTTTGGCGGTGCGGTTTATGCCGCCAGCGGCAGTATGCCGTATTTTGTCGATTGCAACTTCACCGACAACGAAGCGAATATGCAGGGCCCGCCCACAAACAGAATTGACAACATTGCGACGGTTAATGCGTATCCGAATGTGAGCTTCGGCGGCGCGGTGGCCTTTGAGGATAGCGCTGCCCCTGTGTTCGAGAAATGCACGTTCAACAACAACCGGGCGACAGTCGGCGGCGGTGCCTTTGCGGCGCGGGCGTATGGGATAGTTACCGATTGCAACTTCGAGGACAACTCTTCATATAACGGCGGCGGCATTCTCTATGTCGGCGGAACAAGCGAGATTGAGAACAGCAGGTTTACAGGCAACCAGTCCACGGTCTCGGCTGCTCAGGGCGGTGCAATTACGCTGCTCGGGGCCGACGCCGAGGTTAGGGACTGCAATATATGGAACAACGCGTCGGCTGGTTCGGGCGGCGGAATCTATATCTCCAGTAGAGATGTAGGCGGCACTGAGCTGCCTGGCGGCAACAGCGTCCTAATCAGGAATTGCCTCATTACCGGAAACTTAGCCGGTCAAAATGGCGCCGGTATCTCTGCCACATGGTATTCCGACCCCAACATTGTCAACTGCACCATCACAGGCAACATCGCGCAGGGGATGGGCGGAGGCCTTTATAGCGCCTATAACAATTACACCAAGATAATCAACTCAATCTTCTGGGACAACAATGCCCCGCAAGGTCCTCAAATTGCTGTCGGGGCGACCGACAATCCTTCGTATGTTAAAGTAACCTACAGCGACATTGAAGGCGGAGCGGCGGAAGTGTACCTTGTCCCCCGCGCCACCCTCGAATGGGATGTTGTGACGAATATTAACAGTGACCCACTGTTTATTAACGGTTTCTTCTTAAGCCAGGTTGTCGCAGGGCAGGATATCAACAGCCCATGCGTCGATACCGGCAGCGCGGATGTCAATAGTCCGGATATTAATCTTGGGGATTATACTACCAGGACCGACAGCGTGGCTGACGCGTGCAAAGTGGATATGGGGTATCACTATTCGGCGTTTACCCCGCCGAAGTACCATCTGACGATTATCGCCTTAGACGGTTTAACATCGGCTGATGTTACGCCGAGCGACGGGAATTACATCTGGTTCAGCAAAGTTCCACTCCATGTAAGTGCTACCCCTCCTGCAGGTTACCAGATTGTCTGGACAGGCACCAGCAACGACGATATTAGCGGCCGCGATAACTTTGTGCATATGTCCGGAGACCAAACGGTCACAGTTGGCTTTGGAAAGAATACGTGTAACCTGACGGTTGTCTGGAATGACGGAGGTACAGTAACGCCTACCGGCGGCACGTATCCTCGCGGTACAAAGGTTGATCTTACCGCGACGCCTGACCCCAGCTATCGAATTGACAGTTGGCAGGGCACGGATGATGATAGTTCCTCTGCCCGAACCAACCAAGTTACTATGAATAGAGATAAAACTGTCAGGGTTACGTTCAGTTTGCCGCATACAATAACCGTTCCAGGCGATTTCACTTCGATTCAGGCGGCTATCGAGGCGGCTCGGTCAGGTGATATCGTAAGCGTCGCGAGCGGCGTTTATCACGGCACCACGATTGTACTCAACAAAGAAATTACGCTGGCAAGCACCAATCCGGATGACCCATGCGTGGTCGCGGCGACAGTTATCGACTCTACCGGATATCAAGGTGGTTTGGCACTCCTATTCACTGCCGGGGCGACAGCAGATACGGTTGTGGATGGTTTTACAATTACAAGCGGCACGTACGGGATAATAAGCGCCCAGAATGCCACAGCGACAGGCCAAAACGGGCCTGATGGCGGCAGCATTCAGGGCGGCACCGTATATATCAATACTGGCGCGAGCCCGACACTCAGGAACTGTGTAATCAGAGATACGAACATAACCGGCGGTAATGCCGGCAACGGCGGTAATGCCGATACCACTACCCCTGGCGGTCGCGGCGGCTGGGGCGGCTGGGCAAGAGGCGGCGGCATATATATCGCACAGTTTGCCAACCCGACATTAATCAACTGCACTGTAACAAACTGCTCGGTCACAGGCGGCAACGGCGGCAACGGCGGTAATTCTTCAGGTTCTATTTTTGGCGCGGCGGATTATCAAGACGCTAACTACGGTGGTTTGTGGAGCAACGACTTCAGCTTCCCGTGGTGGACGTTGTCTCCTTCCACAGGCGGTCAATATGTCGGCGACTACAGGTTCTACAGCGGCTACGGCGGCGGCGTATTCTGCGACGCAAATTCCGCAGCCACATTTATCGACTGCAATATAATAAATAATACCGCCAGTGGCGGAATGAGCGGTGTCGGCGGTACGAGACCGCAAGGCATTTTCATTCCTGACCCTGTTACCGCTTATAGAATAGGCGGCTATGGCGGCGGCGTGTATTGCGGCGAAAACGCTAATATCGATTTCGAAAATTGCCTCATCAGCGGCAACGTTGCACCGAAACCGGATACCACTTATCACTCGAACCCATATCTGGGCCACGGTGGCGGTATTGCCTTCGAAAACACCGCGAATATCCGGTTTGAAAACTGCACAATAACCGGCAACACCTCGGCGGTTGGCGGCGGTATGTTCTGGTCGGGCGGGTCGCCGGCAGTGCTGGATTGCAACGTAATCAATAACATCGCATACGTTGGCGGCGGTATTTACGCGACGGGAAGCTCCGGACAAATCAAGGACTGCACGTTGCGGGGCAACTTTGCGGGCGTATCGACAGGCGACGTTGATGTAATCGCGGGCCAGGGTGGAGGCATATTCGGCTCGTCGATAAGCGCCAACATTATTGATTGCGTCCTGATCAATAACATTTCTTCGGCTTCGGGCGCCGGAATACATATTTACGGACCCGCGAGCACCGAAACGATTATCAGGAACTGTCTGCTGACAAATAATCAGTCAGGTCGTGACGGCGCCGGCATCTCCGTCAACTGGGGCGCCATTGCTGTTATCGATAACTGCACACTATACGATAACCAGACCACGGGTCTGTATGGTGTTCGCGGTGACACGGGGTTTGGCGGCGGATTGTATTGCTCCTACGACGCGAGCACCGACGTCAATAACAGCATTTTCTGGGACAACAACAGCTTATTCGGTTCTGAGATTTACATAGGGACGGACACTAACCATGAGCCGCGATGCGGCAACGTTACCGTTACCTTCAGCGACATTCAAGGCGGACAGGCAGGTGTATATGTAGGCGACATAGGAGGTTACGGCTGTCCGTTTGCCTGGGGGGCGGGTAACAAAAACAGTGACCCGCAGTTTGTGAACGCCCTAGGCGACGATTTCCATCTGAAGAGTATATCCGCCGGACAAACGGTTGACAGCAACTGTATTGATGCGGGCGGAAATCCTGCGGAATTGTACGGGTTGTTCAGATACAGCACCTCTACTCTTGGGACGCCCGACATGGGAGTTGTGGATCTTGGTTACCATTATCCAATAGCGGACTATTGCAGACGATGGGACCTGTTTATCGATAACGCGGTTAATTTCAGGGACCTGGCAATTTTAGCATCGTCCTGGGTCGGCGGGGTCGGCGGTGGGACCTCTGGTTATTACTTAGCAGACCTGGCAGATTTTACCGACTGCTGGCTGGAGGATCTGCCAACAGATATAACCCCACCGGCGCCGAATCCTATGACATGGTCGATTCCGCCTCGAGTATTAACCGCGAGTTCGGTTGAGATGAAAGCCACTATTGCGCACGACGCCAGCGGGGTGGTTTATTACCAGTTTGAAGATGTAAATGGCACGCCGACCGCATGGCAGGTTGACCCCTGCTATATAGCTACGGGCATCAGTTCAACAGGTGAGCATTGTTTCAGGGTCAGGGCGCGAGACAGATACAATAATGTTACCGACTGGTCCGATTACAACGACCGGACGGGTATTGGCTGTGTAACCGATATCGGCGACGTTATTGCGCCGTCGCCTGCCCCGAGAATGATAGTTTCGTTCCCGTCAGGCGACCCCGATACCAACGATACCAGTGAACAGTTCCATTGGCCAGGCGAACTTGACTGGTGGCATAAGATTGTGGTGGATGTGAGCGGTATAACCGATGATATTACTCCGGCAGCTGAGCTTGAAGTTCGCTTCATCTGCGATACCGATGATGGCTTCAGCAGCGATAACATCATTCCTGCGACATACCGTCCGATTCGCATAGGCCACCCGGTTGCTATCGGGGCGAGGATCAAAGATGGCGTTGGTACTAAAGAAGGCAGTTATCGGCTGACGTGGAGCACAACCGCCGCCAACACGATTGTCTATGACGTGTTTGTTAATTCGTATGGCGGCGGAGTCGGCGTACCCTTACGCTGGCACGTGTGCGTTTACGATAGTTCCGGAAACTCAACATGTTCCGACACGTTCCTGATTCCTGCGCCATAACGACGAGCGAAAATGAAGGAGTGAAAATAAAAGGCCCCGGTGAAAACCGGGGCCTTTTTGTTGCGTTATTTTGCGTAGTGCAGGTCTTTTATATGCTGGTAGCCATAATGAGCAAGCAGGTGGTCGAGCAACACAATAGCGGTGTAATTTTCCGCAACGGGCCAGATTCTGGCGGTGATTGTCGGGTCACGGCGAGTTATAGCGGCTAATTGCTTGTTTTCGAGGGTGTACTTGTCGATGGTATGCTGAGGTTTTGCGATTGTGGGGGTGGGTTTGACTGCGAGACGGACGACTATCGGCTGACCTGTTGCGAGGCCTCCTGTGATGCCGCCCGCGTTGTTAGTATCGAAGACCACTTTGCCGTTTTTGGCCTGCATCTGGTCGTTGTCCTGGTAGCCGGTCATATCTTTTACTGCCATACCCGCGCCGACTTCGACTGCCTTGACTGCGCCGATACCGAGCATCCTGCCGAGTTCGGCGTCGAGCTTGCAGAAAACCGGTTCGCCAAGTCCGGTTGGTATGCCCAAGGCGACGACTTCCACCAGACCGCCCGCTGAGTCGCCGGAGGCGGAGATTTTATTGCAGGCGTCGGTCATTGCCTGAGCGGCGTCAACATCGGGGCAGTTGACGATATGGTGAACGCCGTATTTGTCTTTGACTTGTTTGGCGGTGATTTTCGGGGCTTTGTCGCGTATGGCGTCGATTTCCTTCTCGATTTGCGCGAAGACGGCTGCCTTTTCGAGGAATCGCATATTCATATTGACCCGGCCTTTGACGTAGATTTCCTGGTAGAAGGGGTCGAGGTCGCATCGCATTTTTTTGTAATTCTCAGTTTGTTGAAATGCCTTGTTGTGGTCGATATCGGGGCATCGGACGCCGGCGATTTCCTTAACATAGGCGAAGACGCTTATGCCGCATTTTTTGAGGACCTTTTTTGCGACGTATCCGGCGGCGACGATAGTTGAGGTGTATCGTCCGCTGAAGATTCCTGCGCCGATTGAATCATCGTCGGGGCCGTATTTTACGAATGACGCCCAGGAGGCGTGGCCGGGGCGAGGTGTGCGGTTGGTGTCCTGATACTGCTTGACGTGGACGAAGTGCCGGTCGAGGTTCGGTATCAGGATTGTCAGGGGCGTGCCGTTGGTGTGATTTTTGTTGCCCGCGTTTTCGATTGTGTCTTCAGCGTTTAGACCGGTGTAGATTATTGGTAAATCCGGCTCTTTGCGGGGGCTGGAAAGCTCATCAGCGCCTGGTTTTCGCAGTAGTAAATCACCGTAAATTTCCTGCTCTGTCAGCGGCATTGCAGGCGGATGGCCCTGCACGATAGCGGTAAGGCCTTCCTGATACGACCCGCCTGCGACCGTTACCTGAAACAATCTTCCGATATGGCAGCCAATCATATTTTTCTCCTTTAGCCCGTGAGATAACCAACTCACGGACTTGTCTGTTATTCCCGGATATTATCTCACGGGCTGGATGTTAATTTTATATTTGCGCCCAGGTTCTGCATCATCTTAGCATATTGGGGGAAAGTTACGCTCATTGCTTCGGCGGTTCCGATTGTGCACTGGTCTTTCATCGCCATCGCGGCAATCGACAATGCCATTACGATACGGTGGTCGCCTCTGCCATCGAGAATCGCCGGTTTTGGGTTACTATGGTTGATTATAAGGCCATCGGGCAGCTCCTCGGTATCGACGCCGAGTTTTTTGAGTTCTTCAGCCATACATTTAATACGGTCTGTTTCTTTTGCCCGTGCCTGCGGGACGTTTACGAGACGAGTTTGTCCTTCGGCGAATGCGCCGACGACCGCCATAGCGGGCAGGGCGTCCGGCGTGGCGTTCATATCTATTTCTATGCCTTTGAGCTGCGATTGGCTGACCGTTATCGAATCTTTGCCGATTGTTATATCCGCGCCCATCGCCTTCAAATATTCGACGACGGCCTTATCGGGCTGGCTATCGGAAAAGTCGAGACCTTTGAGTGTTACGCCATCGCCGATAAGGGCTGCTGCGCACAGGAAGAATGTTGCGCTGGAGAAATCCGCGGGCACGGGGCAATCGAAGGATTTGTATTGCTGGCCTCCCCTGATTTTGAAATTAAACAAGCCGTCGTTATCGTATTTAATCGATTGTTTGTCGAGCCAGTCGAGCGTCATCTGGACGTATCCCGGCTCGTTGAGCAGGGTAACGTTAATTTCGGTATCTTTTTCGGCAAGCGGCGCACACATAAGCAGCGATGTGAGATACTGGCTGCTGAACGCGGCGATTGATGTTTTGCCGCCGATTAGCCGACCTGTTACGATTGCGGGGGCTTTGCCGTTATTTTTGGTGGCGACGCATTTTGCGCCAAGCTCGTTTAGTGAGTTAATCAGTGGCTCGATGGGTCGCGTTTGGATTTGCTCATCGCCTGTGAAATGTGTCGTTTGTCTTGCAGGCGCAAGGGCTGCTGAACCCATAGCGATGCGCAGTGTTGTTCCTGAGTTGCCAACGTCTATTGTTTCTTTAGGGGCGAGGATTTGTCCCGCGATGCCGGCAACTTTCCAGCAGTCGTTATTTGAGGTGTCTATTTTTGCGCCGAGTGAGCGGTAACAGGATACCGATGAAAGTGTATCGCCTGAGACGAGCGGCCTCTCGATTGAGCTTTCTCCTTTGGCAAGCGAGGCGATTGCCACGGCGCGAATCGTGTGTGATTTCGAGCCGGGGATGGCGACCGTGCCCTTCAACCGGGATTTTCCTGCGATAAGCTGCATAGTGGGGGATATTTTAACCTGATGATTGCGATTTGTCCTGTAAATTTCGGGGCAAAATAAAACCCGCCGGTAAGTTTTAAACCAACCGGCGGGTATATATTCAAACGTAACTTAAGTTTTAGTTCCAGACTGTGACGCCGGGGGCTGCTTTGCCGTCCGAGCCAACGACGCGGAGCATAAACTGGTACTCGCCCGTGTCCTGGTCAACTTTGATTAGTATCAGGTTTTTGCCCTTGTTGAGTTTTACCTTGTGTGTTTCCTGGTCCATTTCCATAGCGCGATATTCGTGCACTGTGGCGATTAGCTGGTGATTAATCCAGAGCTTGTAGCCGTCGTCTGAGCCAACCCTGACTTCGACATCTTTATCCGTGTCTGCATCGAGCCAGCAGGCACAGTAAGTCAGGATTTTTTCCTGGGTGGGCTCGATACCGAGGAATGTGACATCGCCGAAGATAATATCGGTGCCGGTGGCGTGATAGGGCTGGAATTTCAAGGTTTTGCCGTTGGGGTCTTTGATTTCCATACCGTTTGTTGGCACGAAGGCCGCTTCGCCGCCGTAGTTTTTCAGATAGTCGGTGCCGAATCCGATGTTGTCCGGTCTGTCGCCGGTGTTGGGGAATATGCCGCAAATAAGCCAGTTGGCGACAAATCCTTGTTCTTCCGCCCAGTTCTTTGCGAGGTTAAAGGGGCCAAGTGTCGGGCCTGCTACTGCAGTGGCTGGTTTTACCGCTGGTGCCGGTGCCGGCGCTGGTTTTGCTTCTGCTGCCGGCTTTACTGCTGTAGCGGGTTTTTCAGCGGTTGGAGTTGCCTTTACTTCTTTTGCTTTTGGAGTTGCTGCTTCTTCCTGGCAACCGGCTATTACCGCGCACAGGGCCGCAACACACAATACTAACATCATAGTACGAAACTGACTCTTGCTCATGATCCTGCTCCTTTCAAAAAAAATGTCTGTAAGATAGCTTCAATCGAACGCTATTTATTCTTATTACTGTGCAGGTAAATTAACAACCGGGGGGGCATCCTGCAAGAGATTTTTTCTTTTCATTCAGTGGTTCGACTCCGCTCACCACTAACTGAAGGCGGTTCGACCTAGCTCCCTTCGACTTCGCTCAGGGCAGGCACCGCAGGCGGGCTGCATCTGGTTTTGCGCTCGAATGACGGCGGCGGCGTCGCTTAAGACGAGTTGTTTGACTAACCCTGCGGGGACGACGGGCAGGCCCAGATTTAAAACCTTTTCCTCCACCATTGAAGCGACAGTCCTGGCGGTCTGCCTGTTCAGGCGATGTTTGGCGACCAAGTATTCGACAATCAGGGATTTATCCCATTTGCATCGGGGTTGGTCTGAATAATCGGCGTAAAGCTCCTCGGCATCGGACAGTCCGTCGAGCCGGCCGCGGATGACTTCGACCCGGCAGCGTTTCAGTTTTCGTTCGAAATGATGCTCGCTGACTGCTATTGCCGCCTCTTCAAAACCCGTGTCGGCGAGGACTGTTTTTATTATCGAAAGTATCTCGCGGGCGCTGATGCTGATTTGCGAGGCGCCCGGTTGAGTTGTGTTGTAAAGAAAAAACGTTACGGCGTCGGCGATTTCCTGTGCGGCGTGTATATCGGGGCGGCCCGCTGAGCCGAGGGCGTTTGCGATGGTCCCGATGATTTTGGTATGAAAATATTCCTCCCTTGTGCCGTCGGCTTTAACGACCGTCAGTTTAGGCGTTCTTGTCGCCATAATCGCTTCCCTGCAACTCTGCTCGATACCACAGGAAATTCACTACTGGAAGAGCTTCGGCTGTCCTGTATTGTCGGGCTGCGATATTGCCTGAGTTATTTCATCAATAAACTCGCCGGCGTCCTTGAAATCGCGATAGACGCTTGCGAAACGGATATACGCCACTTTATCAACGTCGCGAAGGTGTTTTATAACGCTTTCGCCTATGAAGGAACTGGTAACCTCCTTGTCGAAGTTTTTGAAAATGTCCTCTTCCACCTTGTCGGCAATCAGGCGAATCTGCTCTGCGGAAACGGAGCGTTTGTAGCAGGCCTTCTGGAGGCCTACTATGACTTTTTCTCTGTCGTAAGGGACGCGGGAGCTGTCTTTTTTGATGACGTACATCCGGAAGCTTTCGCAGGTTTTTTCGTAAGTGGTGAAACGCTTGTTGCAGGACAGGCACTGGCGTCTGCGCCGGATGATTCGTCCGCCGTCGCTGGAGCGAGAGTCGATTACTTTATCCTGCTCTTCTTTGCAGAAGGGGCATCTCACGGCGTTTTCCCGCCTCGCTTTCAATGAAAGTTGAACGCCCGCCGGGAGGCCATCCGATGGCCGCGTAATTACCGGCAGGCAACAGTGGTATTGTAGGAAGCCGGGGCGGAAGATGTCAAAGAAATTCCCATATAATCGGGCTAAACAACCCAAGGCGGCGCGGATAATATTTGACAGGCGATAGTCGAGAATCTACAATGCCGCTTTGCCCGGCGTTTCAATATTGTTATGGCGGGTTTTAGTGTGTTTTCGACGGGATGACAAGGGAATGGCAGGCACGACAAGGGAAAATACGGGCCCGCCTCGCCCGACGAGCGGGCGAGTCGAGGCGGGCAGGCCGGTGAAGAAACGTTTGGAGACGGTTTCATCGGCCAAGACGCCTCCCGCTGCTGTCTCACGACAGCAAGATGCGGGGGTTGCGGCGTTGACCGGACGTATGATGCCCGAATCTCTTGCTGCCGAGGCGGCGGTGCTTGGCTCGATGGTTATTGACCCGGTGTGCATAGGGCAGGTTGTTGAGATGCTCGGCAGGGATTCGTTTTACCGGGTTGAGCACCAGTTGATTTACGACGCTATAATCGCACTTTACGAGAAAAACAGGGGCGAGGGTATTGACGGCGTTCTGCTTCGAGATGAGCTTGAAGGCCGTAAGCAATTAGAACAGGTGGGCGGGGTAGAATACATAGGCAAGATTCTTAACTCTGTACCCAGTTCCGCCAACGTCGCTTATTACGCGGGCATAGTAAAAGAAAAACAGATGCTTCGCGAGCTGATTCAAACCGCGACGGACATACTAAATGACGCTTACGATTCCGCTGGCGAATCAAGCCAGAAGCTTGATGAAGCCGAGCAGCGTATTTTTGCTATTACCAACAAACGGGCAACGGGCCAGGCGATAAATATAAAAGACCTTGTTACTCACGCATACGAGTTAATCGAGAAGCGAGACGGCAAACATGTTACGGGCCTGGCGACCGGCTTTACGACGCTCGACCAGCTTACCTGCGGCCTGCAAAACGGCGAAATGATTATTATCGCGGGCAGACCAAGTATGGGCAAAACCGCGCTTGCTCTGAATATCGCGGAAAATATCGGCGTTATGGAGAAGACGCCGGTTGCGATTTTCTCTCTCGAAATGGGTCAGCAGCAATTAGCGGAAAGATTTCTTTGCAGCGTAAGCCAGGTTGAGAGCCAGCTTGTGCGAAAGGGAATGCTTTCGACGGAACATTATAGCCGGCTGGTTGAAGCGTGCGGCATACTTTCGGCCGCTCCGATATTTATCGACGATACATCGTCCCTTACGCCACTGGAACTGCGGGCCAAGGCAAGACGTTTGAAAAGCCAGTACGACATAAAATGTGTTTTCATAGATTATCTGCAGCTGATGCACATGGGGACTCGCGTGGAATCGCGTCAGCAGGAAATCACGACGATATCGCGGTATCTCAAGGCGCTGGCGAGGGAGCTGAGCATACCTGTTATTGTGCTGAGTCAATTAAACCGGTCGCCTGAAGGGCGGACGGACCATTTGCCGAGGATGAGCGACCTTCGTGAAAGCGGCAGTATCGAGCAGGACGCAGACGTTGTTATGCTGCTGCACCGCGAGGATTATTATCACAGCGGAGACAAAGAATACGAGCCGAATAATATCGCCAACGTTATAATAGCCAAGCAGCGAAACGGGCCGACGGGGACGGTTGACCTTACGTTCCTGGACAGGTTTACCAAGTTTGGTAACGCTTCATTTGCAGATGACGCTTCAACAGCTTTACAGCAGGAGCCGCCCAGGGAAGAGACGCCGTTTTGACAAAAGGATATTGAAAGGTAAAAGTGAAAACATCCTGGTGTAATGTTATCGTATTTGTGGTCTGTGTGGCGATTTTCACACAACCGGCGCGTTCGGCTGACGTAAATGATTCCCCCTCGATGGAACTCGGGGCGGTGAGCTTGTCGAACCGCAATTTAACACAACCGACAAGTTCGACCGACGTGAATGATTCTAATTTAGCACAACCGGTGAATTCGGCTGATGCGAATGATTCCAACCTAACACAGCCGGCGAGTCCAGTTGAGGTGAATGAGTCCAATTTAACACCACCGGCGAGTCCGGCTGACGTGAACGACTCCAATTTAACACAGCCGGTGAGTGCTGATGCGAACGATTCCAATTTAACGTTACCGGCAAGTCCGGCTGAGGCGAATGATTCCAATTTAACACAGCCGGCACATTCGGCTGCTCTGCCTAAGGGCGAGGTTTCGCCTTCGGCTGCCGTGAGCGATTCCAATCAGGTTATTTCGGTGATTAGAGTCGAGGGCAACGTCAGCGTAAAAGAGCAGGATGTTCTCACTAAGATTCGCACAAGACAGGATGATGTCTTCAACTCAACAATTGCGGCTGAAGACGTGAAGCGGATAGCCGAGATTAAAGGCGTTGAATACTGCTATTATAATACCAAGGCGGTTAATGGGAAAACAGAGCTGACCTTTGTCGTTGTCGAGAAAAATCTTATAAGGTCGATTAGCTTTACAGGCAATAAGGCGTTCAAGGACAAAAAGCTCATCGAGAAGCTCGGCTTCAAAGTCGGCGACTATCTTGACCCGGTCCTGGCGCATACTTATGCCACAACAATTCTTGAGTTTTACCGCCAGAGCGGTTTTCCATATACCGAGGTATCCCTTGATACCGAGAAATTGTCCAGCGGCAAGCTGATTTATAACATCAATGAAGGGCCGCGGGTAAAAATAGGCGATGTGAAATTCAGCGGCAATAAACATCTTAAGTCGCGCGGGTTGAAGCAAGCCATCAAGACCCGCACCAGAACCTGGGTGGTGTTCCAGAAATACTACAATGAGGAAGAGCTTGTCGAGGACGTATCGAAGCTCCAGCGTGCGTATCAGAAGAAGGGTTTTCTTAACGCCAAGATTGAGGCCCAGCGTCAGTTCAACGCCGATAAGAGTAAGGTACGTATTACCTTTGCCATCGAGGAGGGGACTGCTTACTCGGTCGAGAATACTATTTTTACCGGCAACCAGGAATATGACAACAAGAAGCTGTATGGGCAGATAACGCTTTTGAACGGCCAGACATACAACGAGCAGATGGCCGAAAACGATACAAAGCAGATTACCAAGCAATACAGGGAAAACGGCTTTATAGACGCAAAGGTCGATCGCGGCATCAAGTTTGTTTCAGATAAGACGGTCGCTATCGAATACACAGTGAAAGAAGGCGAGCGTTTTCGCATAGGCCAGATAATGATTACCGGCAATGAGCAGACCAAAGACAAAGTTGTTCGCCGGGTACTGGACGAATATGACTTCCAGCCGGGCAAGTGGTACAACGGCGATATTGCCCGAGGCGACGGCAAGGGCGAACTCGAGAAAAACCTCCAGCAGACTGTGCTCACCGAGCGCGACGGCGCTACAATCACGCCGTCAGGCTCGACCCCAGGCCAAAAAGACGCCCAGGTCAGTATTATCGAGGGCAAAACGGGAATGGTAATGTTAGGCGCCGGGGTATCCAGCGACAGCGGTATTATGGGCCAGCTTACATACGAGCAGAGGAATTTCGACATCGGCGATAGGCCGAAAAGTCTGGATGATTTTGTGTCGGGCAAGGCCTTCAAGGGCGGCGGGCAGACACTGCGAATTTCCTTACAGCCCGGAACGCAGCTGAGCACATATTCAGTCAGCTTTACCGAACCATATCTAAACGACAAGCCAGTCAGTTTGGATTTGGTCGGCTCGAAATGGGAAAGATGGCGAGAATCGTACAACGAAGACAGATTAAAAGGATTTGTCGGTTTAGACAAGCGTGAAAAAGACAAATGGCATGAAAATATCGGCATCCGCGCGGAAAAGGTCGACATTACCAGTGTTGCTTACCATGCGCCCAAAGAGATAAAGGAAGTTGAGGGTGAGAATACTCTCTATGGCGTCCGGGTTGGCGCGGGCAGGGACCTTACCGATAACAAGTTTAATCCCTCCAAGGGTCAGAATTTCGACTTCGCTTATGAACAAGTTACCGGCGACAGCACTTTTGGTATTCTAAGCGGCACTTACAGAAAATATTATACGCTATACGAGGATTTGGCGGAGCGAAAGACTATTTTGGCTACCAAACTTTTAGGGGCGAGCACTTTGGGCGATGCGCCTCCTTTTGAGAAGTTTTACGGGGGCGGCACCGGCACTTACGGCATCCGCGGTTTCCAGTATCGCGGCGTCAGCACGAGGGGTTTTCAGACAAATATTCAGCCGTGGCGTCTTCCGCAGCGAAAAGACCCAATCGGCAGCGACTGGATAGTCTTGGCAAATGCCGAAGCTACCGTTCCGCTTGTTGGCGACAGCATAGCGTTGTTATTATTCGTTGACAGCGGCAAAATCGATACCGGCGGCTACCGCGTCGGCGCCGGCACAGGTCTCCAGATAATGTTGCCGCAGTGGTTCGGACCTGTTCCAATGCGGTTTGAACTCGCAAGTCCGTTGATGAAAAGCGAGGGCGACAAGACCCAGGTATTCAGTTTCTCCGTCGGGACCTTGTTCTGAGGTCTGAATTATCGGGACAGGAGTGGTTTGCGGATTTATCCGGTTTTTCGTAAAATATCCGCTGCGTAAGGATTGATAATCAATAAGAAAGGGAAAATTATGAAGTTTAAGTCAATTGTTGTTATGGTCCTGGTAATAATAATGTCGGGTTTTATTATGAGCGCCGGAGCCGTCAGGGCGGCTGATAACAAGTGCCTGAAGATAGGTGTTGTAAGCGTCCGCAAGATATTCCAGGACTGCAAGCGTAACACCAAATACAGAAAGGATATGACTGCCGAGCGAGATAAGCTCGAAGCGGAACTTGATAGTTTGTCCAAGGATATAGATGCCAGCAAGAGCAAATTGAAGATGCTGAAACAAGGCAGCGCGGATTATTTATCGGGGATGAAGGACGTGTTCGACAAGCAGGCGAGCTTGCAGGCCAAGCAGGAATACTTCAAACGTCAGATGGATATGCGGGAGCAGACGGTCGTTGAGCAGCTTTTCAAGGACGTCATCAAGGCAACCGGTGAAGTCGCAAAAGAAAAAGGATTAGATATCGTGCTCGAAAAAAGCGAGCCGGACCTGCCTGCAGCAAGTTCGAATGAGCTTACGCTGACAATCAGCACGCACAAGGTTTTGTATAGCTCCGGCTGTGAGGATATTACCGACGCGGTTATGGCGAAGGTTGACGCAAATTCAATATAGAAATCACTGCTGCATTATGGAACTAACGGTCAAAGAACTGGCTAATCGACTTGGGGCGGAGCTAATCGGCGACGGGGCCGGCGTTGTTCGTTCAGTTGGGCCTGTTGGTTCGGCTGACCAGACGACGCTGACTTTTCTGGCGGGCGACAAGCATCTCGCCGAGCTGAAAAAATCCCGTTGCAGTGCCGTTATAATCAACAAGGCAATCGAGGAATTTTCGCAACCCCAGTTGGTTGTGAAAGATGTCAACGCGGCTCTGATTGAGGCGTTGAAGATTTTTGCGCCGAAATTAGAGCCGGCGACGCCGGGTGTGGACCCGACCGCCAAAGTTGCTGCCGGCGTTAAAATCGGCAAGAATGTTTCGATTGGCCCATTTGCGGTTATCGAAAGCGGCGTTGAAGTCGGTGACGATACGATTATTGCCGCGGGCTGTAAAATCGGCCAGAACACGAAAATTGGCCGGACCACGCGATTTGACTGCAATGTTGTTGTTTATCATAACTGCACGATAGGAAATAACGTTATAATTAAGGCCAATACCGTAATCGGTTCCATCGGCTTTGGCTATTCTTTCATTGACGGCGCTCACCGGCGTATCCCGCATAACGGCGTTGTTGTTATCGAGGATTATGTGGATATAGGCGCCAATAGCTGCGTTGACAGGGCAAAATTCGGCGAGACGCGAATCGGCGCGGGTACAAAGATTGATAACCTCGTTCAGATTGCCCATAACGTGATAATCGGCAGGTGCTGCCTGATAGTGAGCCAGGTGGGCATATCGGGCAGTTGTAAAATAGGCGACGGCGCCGTTCTCGCGGGGCAGGTTGGCCTTGCGGACAATATAGAGATAGGCGCGGGCGTCATAATCGGCGCACAGGCAGGCGTGACTAACAGTGTCCGGCCGGGTAAACAGATGCTCGGCTCACCGGCAATCGAACACAAAGACGCGCTGCGGGTTATGGTCAGCAGTTTGCGACTGCCCAAACTCATCGAGCAGTTCAAACAATTATGCGCAAGGGTGGAAAAACTTGAAACTTCAAAAGACGATAGCGACTCCGACAGCCATTAGCGGCAAAGGCCTGTTTGGCGGCAAGGAGGCGTCGGTTGTTTTTCGCCCCGCCCCGGTTGAAACAGGCGTGGTTTTCGTCCGCACCGATTTGGCGGAGCCGGTCCGCATCAGGGCCATCGCCTTGAATATCGGCGAAAGAACACGCCGAACCACTATAAAAAAAGGTCCCGTCAGCATAGAAACCATCGAGCATTGTCTGGCTGCTGTTTACGCCCTTGAAATAGATAATATCACTATCGAAGTTGACGCGCCCGAGCTGCCGGCGGCGGATGGCAGCGCCGGGGAATTTTTCCGTGTATTGAACCAGGCGGGCCTTGTCGAACAGGAAGCCCAGCGGCACGAATTCACAATCCAGGAACCTATTTCGGTCACATCGGGCGACGCTTCGATATATGCGCTGCCGTTTGCGGACGACACACTGAATATCACATACGACCTCGACTACGGCGGGCATACCGGAATCGGCAGGCAGGTTTACAGTTGCCGCCTGACCCCCGAGGGTTTCGAGAAAAATCTCGCTCGCGCCAGGACGTTTCTTCTTGAGGTCGAGGCCAGGCAGTTCCAGTCGCACGGGATGGGGACGCACCTTACGCCGAGGGACATTCTTGTTATTGATTCCGACGGCCCGATTAAAAACTCGTACAGATTTCCCGATGAGTGCGTCAGGCATAAAATAGTTGACCTCATAGGCGACCTTTCCCTGGTCGGCAGGGCAATCAAGGGCAGAATAGTTTCGTATAAAAGCGGCCATTCGCTGAATCATCAGCTTGCGCACAAGCTTTATGAGGCGGCCGAAAGGCAGGAGCGCACAGCAAAATTCGGTACCGATGCGCTGCTCGATATCCGCGCGATAACCAAAATACTTCCGCACCGCTACCCGTTTTTACTGGTTGACAAGGTAATCGAACTTGAAAGCGACGGGTTCATAAAAGGGATAAAAAACGTAACTTTCAACGAGCATTTTTTCCAGGGGCATTTCCCGGGCACGCCCATTATGCCGGGCGTTCTTGTTGTGGAGGCGATGGCCCAGATATCTGGCCTGATGTTTGCCCAGCGGCTCGAACACACGGGCAAGCTGGCGGTTTTGCTGAGTATGGACGGCGTAAAGCTTCGCAGGGCCGTGGTTCCCGGCGACCAGATTGTTCTTACCGCGGAAGCCGTCAAGAGCCATACAAGAAGCGCCCATTGTAAATGCAAGGCAATGGTAGGCGACGTGGTTGTCGCCGAATGCGAACTCAAGTTTGTGCTCGTGGATAATGATAAATTATAGAATATTAAAATAGAAATACGGGATGCCAAAATGAAACAGATTCATTCAACAGCGGTTATTGAAGAAGGAGCAATCATACAGGAAGGCGTCGTAATCGGGCCTCATTGTTTTGTGGACACCGGCTCGGTTATCGGCGAAGGGACCATTCTCGAAGCCAACGTCGTCATCGGTAAAAACGTCCGCATCGGAAAACGTAATCATCTGTTTCCCAATTGTGTGGTAGGAGGCCAGCCCCAGATACTAAATCTTGGCCCCGACGCCAAAATCGGAGGCCTCGTAATCGGCGACGACAACACAATTCGCGAACAGGTTACTATTCATCCGAGTATGCACCACGGCGCCCTCACCAAAGTAGGCAACTCCAATCTGATTATGGTTGGCGTGCATATAGGCCACGATTGTGTCCTCGAAGACAAAATCGTCCTCAGTAATTTCACGCAGCTAAGCGGTCACTGTAAAGTCGAGACGGGTGTCTGGCTTTCAGGGGTGGTATTGATTCACCAGTTTACTACCGTCGGCAGATGGTGTTACGCCGCGGCTATTGCGGGGATTAACAAGGATGTTCCGCCTTTTTTGATTGTCAGCGGACACTATCCGCCCGAGGTTCGAGGCGTCAATAAGCGAGGTCTCAAACGCGCCGGGCTGAACGAGAATCAACAGAAAGCAATCATGGATGCTTATAAGCATCTCTACCGCGACGACAAGAAGCCGTTACTGCAGAAGGCAAAGGAAATGGCCAAGGACGCCGGCCTCGACGAGAACGTCCGCGATATGGTTGACTCAATTCTAAAAAGCAGCGAACATCGCTACGGAAGGTATCTCGAAAAATTCAGGTAGTATTCGATGGGCCGATGCGGTCTATCCTTAAAAGGATTGATATGGATAAATTGCGAACCGCGGTTGTTGGCGCAGGCAAGATGGGCGAGATTCACGCCCGCGTTTATTCAGAGCTGCCCCAGAGCAATCTTGTTGCTATTGTCGATGTCGATGCCGACAAGGCAAAACGGCTGGCGAAAAAATACCGCTGCGAATCATTCCGGAATGTGACTGAATTAATCGGCAAGGTCGATGCGGTAACAATATCGGCCCCGACCACCGAGCATTTTGCACTGGCAAAGCCGCTGATTGAGGCGGGTATCGCGGTCCTTATCGAAAAACCCCTGGCAGCCGACGTGAATCAGGCGAGAGATATTGTCGCGCTTGCCAAGAAGACGGGATGTCTTGTCGCGGTAGGCCATTCCGAGCGATGCAACCCTGTTGTTCAGGCGATGAAACGGCTGGAAATCGAGCCGAAATTTATTGAGGCGACAAGAATAAGCCCTTATCCTTTTCGCTCAACCGATATCGGCGTTGTTCTCGATATTATGATTCACGACATAGATATTATCCTGTCGCTTGCCGCGAACAAGGTTGTCAAGGTTGACGCAGTGGGGATAGGCGTGATTGACCCGGCTAACGAAGATATCTGCAACGCCAGAATCGTGTTTGAAAACGGCTGTGTCGCGAATGTGACCGCGTCGCGGCTCGCCTTGAAAACCGAACGCAAAGTGCGTGTTTTCAGCAAACAGGCGTATCTCAGCGTCGATTATTTCAAAAAGACGGGCGTGGTAATCAAGGCCGCCCCGAATATAGACCTCGTCGAGAAAATCAGGCAGCTAAAAAAAGCGGGGACATTCGCCTTGCTTACCGCCGGCTGGCAGGACCTTCTGCACCGCGAAACTCTTGACGTTGACGACAAAGAGCCGCTTCGTCTTGAGCAGGAGGCGTTTCTGCGGGCGGTCGCCGACAAATCTCTTCGGCCTGAAGTTATCGCCGAAGAAGGTCTTGCAGCGATGGAATGCGCTGCTATGATACTTGAGTCAATGCGACAGCATAAATGGGAATGATTGTTCACTATTGATTGATGATGAAAGGTGCTATATGAAATACAGGAACTCAGGCGTTTGTTTGTTTGTTGTTGCGGCTGCTTTGGTGTTTTTGGCGTTTGGCTGCCGACCGGAAAAAGGTAATCTTAAGGGGATGAAAATGGTGAAACTGGAAACCACAAAAGGCGCAATAGTAATTGAAGTCAACGAAACGGCTGCCCCGGTAACGGTCGCCAATTTCCTGAAATATGTTCAGGATGGCTTCTACGACGGGACGATATTCCACAGGGTCATGCCCAATTTTATGATTCAGGGCGGCGGCTTTACCCCTGATATGCAGCAAAAACCGACCCTTGCGCCGATTGTTAATGAAGGCAAAAACGGCCTCAAGAATAAACGCGGCACACTTGCGATGGCCAGGACCAACGACCCCAACAGCGCTACGGGGCAATTTTTCATTAATCTCATTGATAATGCTTTTCTTGACTACGATGCTGTCCGCCACAATCCCGGCTACGCCGTCTTTGGGCAGGTCGTCGAAGGTATGGACGTCGTCGATGCCATTGCCAAGGTCAAGACTGGGACAAAGGGAATGTTCCAGAACGTTCCCGAAGAGCCGGTAATTATCAAATCAGCCAAGGTGGTGTCTAAAAAGTAATAGGGGATAAAACCTTAATTTTTGGAAAGGCAAACAGATGAGCAAAATCACAAAGGGAAACCTGGTAATCCTGGCGGTTTTGCTGGCCGTGTGCAACCTGGAGTCCCGCGCCGCTGATAAACAAGAGGCAGACGCGCAGCAGAAAGTCGAAAACTCATACAAAGGAGCAAGGGTTCTTGTTGAAGCCCTTTTAGTCGAGGTCAAACTCGACGCTCTTGATAAGGCCGGTGTGGGTCTGTTGAGCAAAGAACAGGCCTCAGCAGCCAGGATTCTCGAAATTATCAAGGATAAAAATGCCGGCCGTGTACAAACATCTGTTAAACTTGCTTTAGTTAATTCGCACAGTGGGCATATGTCAGCGTCAAGCCGAAAAGAAATTCCCGTTAATATAGACCCTAACAGCAAGGTTACTACTTGGAACCAGTACGATACGGGAAGCACTATTGATGCCACTCTTGGAATAGATTCTGACGGCAGGATATTCATTGATTTTAAGATGGACATGAAAATGGTAAATACTGATTCACGGGCAGAAAACCTGACGCCTGAAGTATTGAGTTGTACGTGGAATAGCATTGTGTCCATGAAATCAGGAATACCTGTCATAGCAAGCGGTTTGGAGGGCAAGGACAAGATGGTATATCTTATCCTTCGAGCGGATATTGAACAGGATAGTTTGCCGCAATCGCTCCAGCATAAGAAATGACAGCCGAGCAGATAATAAAGCATTTTAAGATGCAGCCATTGCCGCATGAAGGGGGATTCTTTATCGAAACCTACCGGGCTGCGGAGGTGCTGAAAAAAGAGGTTCTACCTGCCGGCTTATCGGGCGACCGCAATATCAGCACCGTTATTCTCTACCTGCTTACCACCCAAACCGTTTCGCTGATGCATCGGCTGAAATGCGATGAGATGTTCCATTTTTATCTGGGGGACCCCGTAACGATGCTGCAACTGCATCCCGACGACTCAAGCGAAATCATCACTTTTGGCCATGACATCTTAAACGAACAAAAAGTTCAGGTTCTTGTTCCCAAAGGTACATGGCAGGGTGCATTCATCCGGGCCGGCGGGAAGTTTTCGCTGATGGGCTGTTCCGTCGCCCCGGGTTTTGACGAAGCCGATTTCGAACTGGGCGACAGGGAGACACTGCTCGCCAAATACCCGGACCCGGATATACGGGGGCTTATTCTTAATTTGACTCGCCCTCGCTGACTTTAAGCAAGTTTAGCTCTTCCGACGAATTGATGTGCCAACCGGCTCGGCTCAGGCAATCGGTATTTTGTCGTGCATCCCAAAACAATACTTATCGCGTCGTCGAGGGAGCAATTGTGTCCGACTGAAACATATACCGGCTTGACGTCTGTTCGTGTTCGTAAAATCGCACCAATCTCCTCGCCTGAATCCATAAGCGGGTTATGGCTGCCTTTTTTGCTTCCCGGTTCTTCGAATGTTCCTATGAGCCGGCTTTTTGCGCAGCCAATCGTTGGTTTATCAATAAGCAATCCTATGTGTGAGGCGATTCCCAAACGCCGAGGATGCGCAATACCCTGACCATCGACGATAAAAACGTCGGGCGTATTTTTTAGCTTCTCGATTGCGTCGATGCACGCCGGTGCCTCTCGAAACGACAGCAAACCCGGTATGTATGGGAAACCGACCTTGCGGCTGGCTGTTGTTGTCTCGATAATCGAAAAATCAGAAGTATCAATCACGACGGCTGCCGCGAATATCCTTTTGCCATCGTGGCTGAAAGCGCAATCCAGACCAGCGATTATTTTGGGCTTTTTCTTGATCGCGATAAATCGGACTTGTGAGGCCAAACGACGCTGTATCTCTATCGCCTCTTTATAAGACAAATCCCATTCGTGTAATTTTATCGGCTTCATTTTGGAGGATATATTAGATTGCGATAATAACCCCTGCAAGGGGCTTCTGAAGGATTCGTTTATTGCAGCCAGACCTGCGTAAACAGGTCGAGGTCGTCAATATTGACTATTCCGTCGCCGTTGAGGTCGATTGTCTTATTGGTTACGCTTTTTTGCCAGTTGCTTGCTAATGCGGCGAAGTCGTTGAAATTGACTATGCCGTCGAAGTTAAAGTCGGCTTTATCCGCCAACCTCGTATTTCCCATTCGCATCCAGTCGTTGCTGAATAGCTCTAAATCAGATATATCAACGATTCCGTTGCGGTCCAGGTCGGGCGGCAGTTCACTGCCTTTGGCCAGCCAGTAGCTGGCAAACCAGGCAAAATCAATGTTGTTTGTTATCCCGTCGTTATCGATATCGGCGAGCAATCTCCATTCGTCAGGCGGGACGTTTGCCTTGACTGTTCCGCCTGCTGCTCCCATATTAATCCGAACATTTGCTGATGTTATTCCTTCGTCACCGAGGTCTGAGCCAGGATTGCCGGCATCGATGCAGAGGCTGTTGTTTTTTCCCGTGCTCCATCCGTTAGCGTCATCCCACTGCCATATCGTGCTTTGCAGGTGATAGTTGTTACTATCGGGATTTACAAAGCACGGGTCAGTATCCAGGTTTCCCGGCCCCCAGGTGATTTGGCAATTCGCTTCGGTATATATGTCCGTCCGGTTGCCATCGACGTCGTTATATAATACGTTTAGTGATGATGGTGTCGATGAGCCGGCTAATGCAATTTCGTGTCCCGATGGTGCGATATTATTCCATAAAATAGAATTGCCCAGAGTTGCGTGGCTGTAATGATCGTAGAAAATGGCGCCTCCTTTCGATAAAGCGGTGTTTTTACTAAAGGTGCAGTTTGAAATTATTGTGTTGCTGTCGTAGCAGTAAATGCCGCCCCCGAAACTTGAGGCGGTGTTGTTGGTAAAAGTACAGTTTTTGATTGTCGGACTGCTGTTTTGACACCAGATTGCTCCGCCGGAGGTCTGGTAGCCGTTGATAATGGTCAGCCCCTTTACTACAGCATTGGCGTCTTCGCCTGTATGGAAATAAAATGCCCTGTGCATGTTTGCTGAGCTGCCCTGGCAGTTGATTACTGTTGTTGTCACGGTATTAAAATCATGCGGTTCAATCGCCCGAACCGTAATCGCCTTGCCTTTGAAATCCAAATCCACGTTTCCGGTTCCCGTGTATGTTGCGGGCGTCGGCACAACATGACCCGGCGAAGCAATGATGTCAATCCCTTTTTGTATTGTTTTGAAAGGGGCGTCCGGACTTCCAATGCCAGTGCTGTCATTGCCTGTTGATGATACGCATACCCTCACCTGCTGTTTATAAACATTAATCGGGTATGGCGTCCCATTCTGTTGATAATAGGGAATTCCATCGTTAGGACCCGAATTCGCAAATATGGGGGACTGCAGAATCTGGTCAACTATGTTCATACCGGAAATGACCTGGCCGAAAACACAATATCCGGCGCTGGCCGGTGTGTGATCAAGTGACGTATTGTTTGTGCCGTTTATATAAAACTGCGACGTTGCTGAATTTGGGTCGTTGGTTCTTGCCATAGCAACTGTTGCCCGCAGGTTGCTTAGCCCGTTGTAACTCTCATTGATTATCGGCGGACGAAGACCTTCTGACTTAAACTGGAGACTACTATTTTCCAGGTAATAGCCGCCGCCCTGCATTATTTCGAATGTCGTGGAGTTTGTCACGCGGTGTATCATAAGTCCGTCATAAAAACCGCTGTTGACGTACTGCAGGAAATTATTGCAGGTTATGGGCGCCTGGGCCGGGAAAAGCTCGATAGTGATATCACCAAATGTTGTTTCGATAACGACTTTTGGAGTAGTTGGACTGGTGGCATAGGGAGTCGCACCAGCGGCGATTGCCGAAAACACCAGCACCGCCGCAAAAGATAAAAAAACAAAATATTTCACCCTCAACCTTTTTACCTCAGATTATTGTGCAAAAATCCCGCCATCCCTGGACAATTTAGTGATTTAATAATTATACCAGATTTCCCCCAAAAAGTCAAATGCCGTAACTGCTTTTGTTGTATGGGGTTACGTTAGATGTGGCAGCGAAAAGAATTGCGTTGTAGCAGCCGTAACTGCCTCGATAAACTTAGCCAATTTCATCTCCCGGAGTCCGGCGATAAACTTGGCGGTATGGATGAGCAGCGCCGGTTCATTGACCTTCTGTTTTCGCATCGGCTCTGGCGATAAGTAGGGGGCATCCGTTTCAATCATCAGCCGGTCGAGCGGGACATATTTTGCGACCTCGCGAGTTGTCTGGGCGTTTTTGAATGTTACTACTCCCGTCAGTGAGATATGCCAGCCCTTGTCTAAAATCATTTTTGCCTGGCGGGTATCGCCTGAGTAGCAATGAAAAACCAATCCCTTCAGGCCCGATTCATTTGCTTCAAGAATCTCCATTGTTTCATCGAAGGCCTCCCGCGAATGAATCACAACAGGCAGGTTCAATTCTTTTGCGATTTCAAGGTGCCGAGCGAAGCTATCCTGTTGCTGCTGTGGCGACGAAAAATCGTAATGCAAGTCCAGCCCCGTTTCGCCGATTGCGACGACTTTTTTATTTTGTGCGAGGTCTTTAATCTGAGCGATTGTTGATTGGTCTGCTGATTTTGCGTTGTGGGGGTGAATAGCCACGGCTGCGAACATATTTTCAAATCGACTCGCCAGTTCCACCGCTTTTTGGCTGTCCGCCAAATCCGTCCCAATGGTTATCCAGCTTTTTACGTCGGCATCTGTGCTTCGCTTGAGGACAGCGTCAATATCCGCGAACGGCTCATACGTCAAATGGCAATGTGCGTCTATCAGGTTCATATATTTATCTTACGAAGGCGTTTTTGTAATGGCGGAATTCAGCAGGGCCGTGTTGGCCGAGCGTTATGGTAACAATATCGAAACGATATGGTCTGTTCTCGATTTCGTTGGTTGAGATAAAATAACGGGCCGTCTTTGTCATCCTGTCCATCTTCGGCTTTGTGATTACCGATTCAGTCGGGGTAAATTCCTCATCGGCCCTGGTTTTGACCTCGACAAAGACAATCGACCGGTCGCTGTCCACCATAATCAGGTCGATTTCGCCGGCCTTGCAGGCATAGTTGCGCGTAAGAGTTTTGAGGCCTTTTCGCTTGAGGAATTTCTCGCATTGCCGCTCCCCCCATTTGCCGAGCAGCTTAATATCGTTGAGCAGCTTGCTCCTCTGGAAAATCAATCCGAGCAAAAATCAGCAATCCTTAAACCTGTTCTAAATTTGTTGAAGGATATGCAATCAACAATTATTTAGCTGACCACTGTATGCTCGCTGTGTTCCTGGACGAGCTTGGTTGACTTACCCGTTCGCTCGCGGAGGTAATACAGTTTCGCTCTTCTGGTCTTGCCGCTTCGAGTCGCCTTGATATCGACGATGTTGGGCGAGTGCAGGGGGAATATCCTTTCGACGCCTTCGCCCGTGACGATTCTGCGGACCGTGAAGGTCGAGCTGATGCCCCGGCCTTTGCGGGCGATGACCGTGCCCGAAAAGATGCCTATACGTTCCTTGTCGCCTTCTTTGATTCTGCAATGGACGTCAACTATGTCCCCGATTTCAAAATGCGGAATATCCTTCTTCAGGCATTTGCTTTCAACCTTGTCAAGTAATGCTGTATTCACTTTGTAACTCCTGATACTAACTGAACTTATGGTAAAACCAGCCGGGCTGGGTTTTCTGCGAGCAAATTACGCCCGCCCCGAAAACCAGCAATTATAACCGTTTTTGCGGGGATAACAAGCGTTTTTTTTGCAAAAAATAGCGCAAAACGAGGGAAATTTAGAAGGATTTTATGGGATTTTCGGGAATTTTATAGTGGGGCGGCGTTCGGCATCTTTTTCTCCCACTGTCAGCGCTCCGAGCGCCTTGGGTTGTAATTTTGGTCAACAACCGAATTCGCCGCCCCTTTATATATATAGTATTACTGCCACATTGATGATGGCAGTTCACCTATTTTTTGTGTCCAGCTATGCCCGTTTTTATCGAATTCGACGGTATCGACGTTAATTTTAACTACTCGCACATTACCAAGTTTATCTTCCTGGTAAACAATTTTCGGTCCTACAATTGCGGCAGGTTTATCGGCTGAGTAAAGGATGCCCGATATCAAACCGGCCGGCTTGGCCTGGGGTGGATTGAGTTCACTGTTATTGATCTGCTCGCTGTATTGTGACAATCGAATGTTCAGGGCATCGTTTCGCTCTTTCTCTAATTGCAGTTCGGCTGCACTAAATCTCCCCAGTGCCCTGTTTTCTTCTGCAGCAAAGCGATCCTCGGCGATTGCCAGCAGTCGTGGCGTCAGGTCGAACTTTTCAAGGGCTGTCAGGCCTCTGCCCCCGTCGTGCAAATCTCGAAACGTCTCGGCGAACTGCGGGTCGTCCATCAGGTCAATACCTCGCAGGTCCAGGGCATTTTGAATATACGTTGCCCAGCCGACGAAGCCGCCCCATACAGATAAGTCAGGGTTGATAATATCAAGGTACCGCAATTCGTTTGCTTTTTTAGTCTGCATTTCGTCTAACTGGATTGCGTAGTCATAATTAATCCTCTGACGCTGCCATTCAATAGATTTGTCTATTTTGTCGAGCTTCGCTTTTTGCTCATCCGTGAAGGTCCGAGTCGTTGACTGACTCAGGGCCGGTGCTATTATTGCAAGCACAATCAGGGCGATCCATCTTTGAATTGAAATGTAACTATCCACTGCAGTTGCCTCCTAAAAGCTTCTCACGGTTTTTATCGCTGGTCTTCCGCAATTATTTCATCTTCGACAGGAAGACGCCCAAGAGCGAGATTTCTTAAGCTTCTGATAATATTACTCAGGGTCGAATGGTTTGAAAATAGGCAAAATACTGGTTATGGGTTACAAAATTGCCTATGCAGCCGGGAGGTATAAGATATGCCCGTTTTTAGGGTAAATTGAAACGGCGGGGCAATTAAAAAGCCCCGCCGTCTTATGCTTTTTTTGCTTGTTGCGGCTTAGCCGTGAACTTTTTTGAAGCCTTTCAGTGATGACTCAGCGCTTTCCAGCGGCGGATACGCGCCGGATTCTTCTTCGAGGATGTAATACTGTGTTCCACCGGTTGTTTCGCAGACCTCGAAGAGGTCTTTCCATTTTACATCGCCATCGCCTATGAGGGCTTTTGGATTTGTCTTCGAGAATTCTTTGAGGTGAATCGTTAACGAGCGGCCGGGATACTTTTTCAGAATTGCAACAGGGTCGCCGCCGCCCTGCATGCAGTTGCCGGTGTCGAGCTGCATACAAATTTCCTTGCTGGTATTGCCGAAAAGGATGTCCCAGGGCGCCTCGCCGTCAATCGCCAAAAAATCCCCCTGGTGAGCGTGATAGCCGATGTGGACACCTTCACTTCTTGTCTTGTCCGCTAATTCGTTGAAGGTTTTGGCCTTTTCGAGCCATGCGGCTTTGGTGGTCAATTGTTTTCTCTCCAGGTAGGGCACGATGACGAATTTATTGCCGAGTGTCCGGTTGTATTCCATTGTGGCCGCGAGTTTTTCGTTTGAGAGCAAATCAAGTGCGGTATGTGAGCCGAAGCAAAGCAGGCCGTTGTCGTCCAACATTTTGCGGACATCCTTGGCACTTTTTTCATAGAAGCCCGCGAACTCAACGCCGTTATAGCCCATCTTGGCGACTTTGGCGATTGTGCCGGCGAAGTCCTTCGCACATTCTGCTCGCACCGTCCAAAGCTGCAGCCCTACGGGGATTCCCTTTTTTGCCTCAACTGCTTTTTTCATTTCTTCCGCTCCTTTGGCGATTGCCCCTAACGAGCAGGCGCCGACACATGCAACCAGTCCGGATTTGAGAATCATTCGACGTGACAAATTTTCGCTTTTCATTTTTCACCTCACATTATGATGAATTTTTCAACAGGGCCGACGCCCCCAGAGTTCGTTTCCACGACAAATGTAATTTTATAATGTATTGTGTCGATAGGCAAATTGTTTTTTGACCACTAAGACGCTAAGGCACGAAGAATTTTTTGCCACAAAAAAGCGCAAAAATCACAAAAGGTTTTTAGACGCTGATTTCGCAGATTACGCTGTTTTTTTCACCACTCCCTAGGGGACGCCTAACGGCGGAAGGCACGAAGACACTAAATTTTTTTAGACACCCTTCGACTCACTGCATTCGCTCAGGGCAGGCAGATTCATCCGGCCAGATTGTGTTTTGGTTCAAGCCCTGAATTTTTTGATTATCGCCGCATTATATAGCCGCAAGAAAGCACAAAAGGATTCAGACACGGATTAACACGGATTGACACTGTTTCTCTTATTTATTTCTTAGAAAAGCGATACCACCGAGGCCGAGAAGCGGATTCGATAAACTCACCGCAGGCAAAAGCGTGGCGGGTTCGCGCGTAAACAGAAAAGCATGCTCTCCGTCAGAGGTTAACCCTTCACCCACAATCCAGCCATTATTGTTTATGCTGTATGCTTCTTCTAATAGACATCCGGAAGTCTGATGACAGGAAACCCCTCGGGTGTTGTTTCTGTACCATACTCTCCGCGACGAGTAATCGGTGCGAAGCGACCATCCGCTTCCTTCTTCAAGAACAAAAGATACGACCTATCTCGCTGGGGTTCAAAGTCAATTGCAAGCGATGGTATGTTGATGCGCTCATAATGATGTAGCACAAACTTTTTCGTCTTTTTCTCGCCTTTCAGCACCTCTTGAACTTCGAATTCCGTTTGGTAGCCCGCGAGATGTGCCGTCGGCTCCACGTTCGGCTCTGTTGTCTCCTCCGTTTGTTCTTTCTTTGATACTGGCCTGGCGATAACAATCAAGTCAATCAGGTCCGAAGGGAAAATGCCGCACAGACCGGGGTCAGTCTGGCCGTTAATCGGCGCAAAGCGACCATCGGTTTCTTTCTTCAAAAACAAGAGAAAGGATTCTTTATTCGCGGGGTTGAACGAGACAAGCTCAGGGCCGTTCATATAAACAGTGTGCTTAGTCTCTCTGTAATGGTGCAACATAAATTTCTCTGTCGCCTTTATGCTGCCTTTCAACTTCATTTGCACAACGAACTCCGTCTCAACTCCGATGACCGGTATTTCAGGAGAGATATTTGGAAGCACACTTTGCTCGGCTGTATCTTTCGTCGAAATGGGTTGTGCGATAGCGATAAGGTCTGCCTGTTCAAACATCTGCTGATACGAAGATATGCGCACCAGCCGACCTTGCACCATAACTGTGAAGCCACAGACCAATAGCACTGCGAGAAGTTTTTTCATCATAGGATTTCCCATATTAAACGCTTGTCTACGCAACCAAGCCCTCATTGCCTTTTGCCCTCTGAAATTTCAAAGAAATTTCGAGGACCAAGTCCCGGAAATCCTTCGGATTTCTCGGGGCCCCCAGCGGTTCGATTAAACTCACCGGAACCCAAAGGCGAGTTTGATTGTAACGTTTACAGTCGGACAGGCAAGGAAAACTACATTTCCTCTTCACCTGAATTAGTTGTCAATTATGCTGATTGATAGTATGCTGTATTCACCCGAGGAAAGGCGGGTTAAAAATGGCAGATCAAAATTCAAATAGCGGGAATCAACAACGGCCGTTCAGCCAAGAACAATACGACATGCTTAAACGCTGCTCGGATAAAAAAGATGTGGCTGAGTGGAACGAATGGCGTGAAAAGCACCCCAACGAAGTTATTTGGTTTCAGTGTGCTAATTTCGAAGGGTGGTATCTGCAAAGAGCGAACTTTATGCATGCAAATCAGTATTGCAAAAAAACTAATACATATATAAGTTTCGGCGAGGTGCATCTTGAAAAAGCCGTTTTCGAGTGGGCTGACCTTCAGAAGGCAGTTTTTGCCGGTGCCAAGATGGATGGCGCTAAATTTTGGTCTGCTAATGCAAAAGATTCTGACTTCCATGGAACATGCTTAGTGGGAGCTAATTTGGGAGTTGCTCATTTTGAAAATTGCGACTTCAATGATGCAATTTTGGAAAACGCAAGTTTTACTCCATCATGGTTAAGTGGCGCAAAGTTTACTAAATCCGATTTGAGAGGATGCTCCATAAGAGCTTCTGTTGTTGACGGTTCAACAAGATTTTGGAACTATATCATCAATCGCTATTCTAAAAACAAGCTTTTTACAGATTTAACGGGCGTTCCCTTGGACAATGTAATAATAGACCCGGCCACGAAGCAACTTTTAGAATACAACATCCGGCGGATGAACTGGGAGGAATGGTATAAGCAAAATAAAATTTTGAAATGGCCTGTGTGGTTATTCTGGTTAATGAGCGATTATGGGTTATCAACGTGGCGAGTTATAATGGTGTTCTTTGGTTTTGCAGTTGTCTTCGCAGGTATTTACTACCTTTGTGCACTTGCGAATCCTCCCGGGATTGTTCACGGTTTGATTATCGGTCAAGAGGGCTTAGTGCCGGCTTGGCTTTTACCTCTTCGCAGTTTCTATTTTTCCATTGTCACAATGACAACGCTTGGGTTCGGAGATATGCACGCCAATTGCCAAAGCTTTTGGGGACATTTATTGCTTACTTTTCAGGTGTTACTAGGATATGTTCTTTTAGGTGCTTTGGTGACGCGGTTTGCGGTATTGTTTACAGCTGGTGGCCCGGCAGGAAAATTCACAGATACGAGTACAGAGAAACGACCGCTGCGAGTATAATCGAGGGACGTTCAAATTAACTCTCTTCGACTGGTTTGACTACGCTCACCACAGGTGCGCTCACTTCGACGGTTCGACAGGCTCACCGCAAAGCAAGCTCAGTGCGGGCAGGGCAGGTCCGGCCATTTTTGGTTCCGCTGGGAGGCGGAGAGTAAGGATTTGAGATTTAAAATTTAAGATTTGAGAGAATCCGCCTTCGGCGAATAATAAGGTTAATCATTCCTCGCGATTACCCCTCCAATTATTTGCGTAATGGGGACATTAAAAACATCCATAACGCCTTCCAATATAAGCATTTACAGATTTATGTCCCCATGAGAAGGGAAGCTTTTTGAGTAGTTTTTCGGTCATTTTTGGGCCTGTTTTTCGGGTGTTTTTCCAAGGCGATTATTGCTGTAACCTCTTTTTCTATCACAGCTTAAATTCTGGATACAAACTGTCCTATAAAACACTTGTATCAAACAATTGTATGATACAACTGTTCACCATTTTCGCGCAAGTCGAAAACCCTTAGATGTGAAAAAAATAAAAAAATTTATCTCTTTGCGCCAAAAGGACTTATCAATTTTGGCCCCATCAGGAAATTCCTTAGTTTTCGTCAAAAGCGCGCAAGTTTGCGCCATAGGATAGAGGGAGCGCAAAGCGGGTGAGCCGCTTTGCGAGAGAGTAGAGAGTTGAACAGGAGAACAGGTGAAAAGTTGCAGGGGCAAATATCAGAAAAATTTTAGGGCGGTTTAAAAATGGTGAAATCAATGTATCTTACAGAAAAGCAAAGGGGTGTTTTGGCGGATTTATTCTCAGGCAAATTCACCGTGCAGGAAGTTCTGGAGAAGAGGAAAGTCACCCGGCGAACTTACTATAGGTGGCACGGGCAGGAATATTTCGCCGCTGAGTTTAAACGGCTGCTGGAACTGAGCCGGAACGAATACCAATTGGTTTTCGCTCATTACGCCCCTGATATCGCGATGAAATTAGTGAGTTTGACCACGGCGGACAAAGATGAAACCGCCCGCAAGGCCTGCATGGATGTGATTGCTAATCACGAACGCAAAGTCAAACATAAAAGTGAAAATGAAAGCAACGCAATAGAAGAGCCGCTTATAGACCTTTCGCCGGAAGTTGCCAGCAAGATGTTAGCCTTACTGGCGGAGGAAAAATCAAGAGTGGGTCCACGACGGAACAATAAAGTAACCCCGGCATAAATGACGGGGCTAAATATTATTTGGATGCCTTTCTGGCGATATATTTCAACAGAATCCTCGACTGCGCTCGGAATGACCCTATTTCGCTGCGCTACGAGGGGGTTAAGGGGTGTCTTTGAGTAAATCCGGGCGATTCTGTTTCGTTCGTTCGAGGGATTGTTTGCGTCGCCATTTTTCGATTTCGGCGTGATGGCCGGAGAGGAGAATGTCGGGCACTTTCATTTCCCGAAAGACTTCAGGTCTTGTATATTGCGGGTACTCCAGGCCGCCCGCGGTGAGTGAAGTCGAACCGCCGTTTGCTGTATCGCTGAATGTTTCATCTTCGGCGGATTCACCATCGCCGAGTGCGCCGGGGAGCAGGCGAACTGCCGCGTCGATGAGTACCATCGCGGCCAGCTCTCCTCCTGAAAGCACGTAGTCACCGATTGAGATTTGCTCAGCGTTTAAGCCCGTTCTGATTCGTTCGTCGAACCCCTCGTAATGACCAGCGATGAGGATGAGCCGTTTTTCGCCGGCAAGTTCGGCGGCTAATTTTTGTGTGAAGGGTTTACCCTGCGGGGTGAGCAGGATTACACGGGGCTTATCCGGCGAAAGCTTTTCGACCTTTTCAAAGCAGTCAAACATCGGCTGGCACATCATCACCATTCCCGGGCCGCCGCCGTATGGCCGGTCGTCAACCTTCTTATGTTTGTCTTTGGAAGAGTCCCGGATATTTGTCAGGACGATATCGACGATGCCGGCTTCTTTGGCCAGTTTGAGTATCGAATGGCTCAACGGCGACTCGAACATCTCCGGAAACAGCGTTAAAACATCAATCCGCATCTTCGGTATCCTGATACGAAAGCCCCCGGTTTTTGGCCGGGGGTTCGATTTGTAATTTTATTTTACGCCTGAGTATTCCGGCCGTTATTTCGGGGCTGCGGGAGCCGCGGGTGCTGCGCCACCTTTTGCCGGCTTTTCTTCGACCTTGCGTTCCGATTTGAGGAACGGCAGTCCTGCCGCCCTTGCCCGTTTTCTTGCCAATGCCCGGCGGGTTTTCTTTTTTGCCGCGTATTTATGCTTGATACCTTTGCGGGTCAGTATCTCTGACATTGAGTCCGAAGGTACCGCGCCTTTATCGAGCCAGAACTTGACTCGTTCAAGATCCAGAACTAACTGCTTGTCGGTTGCTTTTTCGAGCGGGTCGTAATACCCTAATTTCTCGATGATGGTGCCGTCGCGCGGCGTCCGGCTGTCTATCACGTTAATCCGGAAAAACGGCCTGTGCCGCCTTCCGTGCCGCGACATCCTGATTTTTACTGACATTTACTTGTCCTTTCCAATTACGTTTATAATCAATTCCCGCCTTGGCCATACAAACTGACCGCGGGACACGTTAGCCGGTAAAGTCCGGAAGTATAGCAGAATTAAACCCAAACGGCAACGTCTTTTTTGGTCAAAAAACGCTAAAAGCCGCTAATTATCGAGGATTTCTGCGGTGTAAAGCGTAGCCGTTGATGAAAATAGCAAACAGGGCGGGGTCAACTTTGGCGTCGTCGGCGATTTTGCGCACCTGGTCGTCGGTGAGATTGACGGCGTTTTGCTTTTCCTGTGCGGTCATAATCGCCACCGCCCGGCGTAATTGTTCCAATTCCTCCGCTGTTGGGCTTGCCAGCATACCAAGCTCGCTTATCCCTTCGTTATCTTTGAACTGCTCGCGCACGATTCGGCCGTATTCGTTGCCTACAAATTGCGCCAGCTTATCAAGATACTGGCTGATTGAGATGTTCTGGGTTACCGCCGTATTCTTTTGCCTTTGCGGATTATGACTTGTTTTCTTCTGGAGCGTTGTTTGATTTTTTTGCCTGCCGCCATCGCTGCGCCCATCGATTCGAGATTAAAGCCGCCCGAAAAGAGGGCCTTTAAGCCCGCCATTTTTCCTCCCGACAGCGTCTTGAGCATATCTCTGCTTCGCACAAACTGTTTTACCAGTCCTGATACATCGTGCGGCTGTGTCCCCGAGCCGGCGGCAATCCTTCTGCGTCTCGACGAGTCGATAACGTCCGGGTCCTGGCGTTCATGGAGCGTCATCGAATGAACTATTCCCTCCAATTTATTTAGCTCATTTTCGTCGAAATCCATATCGCCCAGCTCCGCGGCGCCGGGCATCATCTTCAGCAGGTCTTTCATTCCTCCCATTTTTTTGACTGCCTGCATTTGCTGGAGGAAATCGTCGAAGCCAAAACTGCCCTTGGCCATTTTTTCCTGCAATTTAGCGGCTTCCTCGGCATCGAATTGTTCGTGTGCCTTTTCGACGAGCGAGACTATATCGCCCATACCGAGGATTCTGCTGGCCATGCGGTCGGGGTGGAATTCTTCGAGTTTTTCGAGCTTTTCGCCTACGCCGATGAATTTTATGGGTTTGCCTGTAACCGCTTTTACGCTGAGCGCCGCGCCGCCTCTTGCATCGCCGTCTAATTTGGTCAGGATAACGCCGTCAAGCTCTAAGCGTGAGTTGAATTCCTTGGCGGAATTGACCGCGTCCTGTCCGGTCATGGCGTCGCAGACGAGGTAAATCTGATGCGGCTGGACCGCCTTTGCGACGTCGCTTATCTGAGTCATCATTTCTTCGTCAACGTGCAGCCGACCGGCGGTATCTAAAATTACAACATCTGCGCCGATTGTTTTGGCGTGCTGTATGCCGTTTTTCGCAACCTTCACCGCGTCCTGGCTTTGTTCGCTGTAAACGGGGACATTTAACTGCTGTCCAAGGGTAATCAACTGGTCAATAGCGGCAGGTCTCTGCAAATCGTCGGCAACAAGCATCGGCTTCTTGCCATTATCCATAACATATTTTGCCAGCTTCGCGGCGGTAGTCGTTTTGCCGCAGCCCTGAAGGCCCGCCAAAAGTATCAGCGTCGGCCCGGGCGAGACATAATAAATCTGCGTATCCACAGGTCCCATCAGCTTGGTCAGCTCATCGTTGACTATCTTGACGAAGACCTGTCCGGGGTGCAGCGACTTGATAACCTCTGCGCCTACGGCTGCCTGGGTAACGTCCTTGCAGAATTGCTTGACGACCTGGTAATTGACGTCGGCTTCCAGTAGCGCCTTGCGAACGTCGCGCACCGCGTCCGAAACGTTGGCCTCGGTTATCCTGCCTCTGCCCGACAGCGCCCTGAACACCGACCCGAATTTTTGCGTTAATGCGTCAAACACAAGTTTCGCCCTGTATTGATTATTGATAATTGATTAGACACAACATGCAATTGCAAACAAACCGTCAATCATCAGGCCTTGATTATCGCTTATAAATCGTCAATTGTCAATTTGTTCGCAAAGTCAGGTCACAGATTGAGACAGGCGGCACTTCCTATAAACTAACCTGATTGATTTTTCGGGCGTACATTCTCCGCTTGCCTCGATTGCCGACATCAATTATCTTATGACCAAATGGTTGTAACCAAAAAAATCCAGGTCAGCACAAAGGGCAACAGCGAGGTCCTCGATTTAACTCCGCAGGCGGTAAAGGCGGTTGCCGAATCAGGTGTTTTGGCTGGGACAGCGACGTTTTTCGTCATCGGCTCAACTGCCGCGATTACAACTACCGAATATGAGCCGGGGCTGGTTAACCATGATATTAAAGCGGCATTTGAAAAAATCGCCCCTCAGAACGCCCGTTATGAGCACGAGGAGACCTGGCACGACGACAACGGACATTCGCATATTCGCGCATCGCTGCTTGGTCCTTCTCTGACTGTCCCAATTGTGGATGGCAAACTTACCCTCGGCACATGGCAGCAAATCATCCTTATTGACTTCGATACCCGCTCACGCAGTCGCCAGGTCATCTGCCAGATAATCGGTGAATAGTCACGTTTTTTCTTGCGACTGAGTGATTCTGAGAGGAAAATAAGGCGTATTATGAAACCGGACGTTGAAAAACATCTTCGCATCGCAAATGAAACCCTGCGTGAGATGGAGCACCTGATAGCAGGGGGGTTTTACGAAGCAGTGGCGAAACGGACGTATAACGCTATGCTCAACGCGGCTACCGCCGCCCTGCTGGCCAAAGAGGTTCAAAGCGGCAGGCAGGCGATTATAGCTGAGTTCAAAGATGCTTTTGTGAAAACAGGTCTCTTCGACGAAAAGCTTTATAAGTATTTTCGTCAGGCCTTTAACTCCAGGGCTGAGCCCGACGATTCTTCATTTGCTTCCGCGGGCCACGGGCAGGCACAGACAAACCTTCTCAGGGCTAAAGAATTCATAGCTGCCTGTCGCGTATTATGCGATTAAATGGTGTGTTCGGGGGTTTTTGGCCGATAAATCCATTGACGAGTTTTAAAAAACTGTTTAATATTTTGCCTCGGCAGGGGCAGCCAAACTAATACGGGAGATGTGTTTTGTTTATGAAAAATTATCTTCGCATAACATTGTGGTGTGTAACATTATCGTTTCTTGCAGCTACTTTCGGCTGTGGTGCGGGCGGCAAGACCACTAAAAACCCCAAGGCAGCCGACACTAATGCGATAAACGATACTGTCGGTATGTATGCGGAAATATTCGCTTCCGACGCGATACCGGTAAGCAATTATGCCCTGGTAGGGGGGCTTAACGGTACGGGTTCGTCTGAGTGTCCTCCGCAGATAAGGGAGAATCTGAAAAAATACATCCTCCAGCGGCTCGGCGGCGCCAAAATCGATGTTGATGCGCTTATCAACAGCCCGGATACTGCCGTTGTAGTTGTCGAGGGTATGATTCCGGCCGCCGCTTCAAAAAAACAGCGGTTTGACCTCAGAATTACCGCGTTGCCCGGCACACAAACAACCTCTCTTGAAGGCGGCTGGCTCTATGGCACCGACCTTTTCGACATACAACAGGGCAGCACCAGCATCAAGCCCCTTGCTGCTGCCGAAGGCCCGGTATTTGTCGATTCCACGGCCCCCGATTCGCAGGACCAGAGGGTTGGCTACGTTTTGGGCGGCGGCTCTGTAATCGAGGAATACAAAGTCAATCTTGCTCTTCGCATGCCTGATTACCGTGCTGCAAGCCAAATCCGGAATCGTATAAACGAACGATTCGGCTACGAAACCGCCAATGCGATTGCGGCGGGCAGTATCGAACTGCGAATCCCGACAAAATATATAGACGCAAAAGGCAGATTCATTCAGCTCGTAAGGGCTACATATCTTTTTAATTCGCCTGAAGTTACAGCCAAAAGGTTAGTAACTAACATAGAGAAACTCGCCAGTTCCAAGGATAAAAATTCAAGTGAAATAGCTCTCGAAGCCATGGGTAACATCGCAGTCCCGAAACTGGCGGCACTGCTAAATTCGTCCGACCCTGAAGTCCGCCTCCGCGCCGCTCGCTGTATGTTCAACCTCGGCGACCAGAAAGGCAGGGAAGCTCTCTGGAGTATGGCCACCGATAAAGACTCACCCTACCGTATAGAGGCGATTAATGCCCTTGCCAATACTTCTGCCGGACAGGATGCCACCTCGATGTTTCGTTCGCTGCTGCGGGACGATAATTTGACTGTCCGCCTCATTGCCTATGATAAACTTGTTCGCCTGAAAGACACTGCTGTCTCCCGAAGGTTGATAGCCAACAGTTTTTACCTTGACCAGGTAACAGAGGCGGGAAAACCTGCAATCCTGATTTCTCGTCGGGACCAGGCCTGCGTCGCGATCCTCGGCGCCCCGATATACTGCCGGAGTAATACTTTCGTTGAGACGCCTGACGGGGTTATTACCATAAATGTTCCTGCCGGCGAAAAATACGCCACGATAATCCGAAAGCACCCCAAGCGGACAGATACAATTATCCAGTTGAAAAGCTCGCTGGATATTGCTGATATCATTGAGACATTGTGCAGGGAGCCGTTGACCCCGACTGCTGAGGGGGGGCCGGGACTTGGCGTCCCATATTCTATTCTTGTGGGACTTCTTAACAAGATGGTCGATTCCGGCGCCGTTAAGGCGGAATTTTACGCAAGCCCGTTCCCGAAAAGCATGCCAATTATAAAGAAATAGCGACTCTTCGACCGATAATGTTAGAACAAAACATAGGAACCGAATTGAAAGTTTATAAGTAAAGGCGAAGAATATCGGACTGTGTCGCCAGGATGGAACTGGCGTGGCAATAATAACAATTGTATAATTATAGGACTTTATGGTTTTGAGCTTCCTCGTGTTTGTGGCAGAAGAACACTGGCGGGAGGGTTTTCGTCGTTGTTTGACTATTTTTTCTTCCGCCCGTAGTTTTGCCTGATTATTTAAGGATTAATAAATGCGACTTGAAAAAGTTATCCTCGACGGCTTCAAAAGCTTTGCAGATAAAACGGAATTCATATTTTCGGCGGCGGTAACAGGTATTGTCGGCCCCAATGGATGCGGCAAAAGCAATGTTGTTGACGCGGTAAAATGGGTCTTCGGCGAACAAAGCGCAAAGAGTTTGCGCAGCGGACGAATGACGGATATTATTTTCAGCGGCAATGCCAGCAGGAAACCCGCCGGCTGCGCTGAAGTCAGCTTGTTCCTTTCCAATACCGCCGGGACCGAGTCGGGTCGGCTGCCCATCGATACCGATGAGGTCCAGATTACCCGGCGCATTTATCAGAGCGGCGAAAGCGAATACAGAATCAATAACAAACTCTGCCGACTAAAAGACGTCCGCGAATTGTTTATGGATACCGGCGTCGGCGTCAGGGCATATTCGATTATCGAGCAGGGACAGGTCGAACGTCTTCTTATCGCATCTTCCGTCGAGAGACGAGTGATATTCGAAGAGGCGGCGGGCATAAGCAAATATAAGGCGCACAAAGAAGAGGCCCTTCGCAAGCTCGAACGCACCGAGCAAAATCTTCTTCGTCTTGCCGATATTGTCAGCGAGGTCGCCAGCCGATTGAGAAGCGTCAAGTTAGCCGCGGGCAAAGCTCGCAGCTATGTTCAATACACTCAACGGCTAAAGGAGCTTCAGGTAAATTACTCGCTTGCGGAATTCGATAAAATTTACAAGACCGCGGCCCAGAAGAAAACCGCGCTCGATGAGGCGGAAAAGAATTTTGCCGTAGTTGCCGCCGACGTGGCAAGACATGATACTCTGCTTAGCCAGATAGGCCAGCAGATAATCGATACGGAAAGCAGCATCAATCACACCGATAATTCGCTTGTGGCTGTGCAGAGCAAAATCGAACAGCAGATGCAGCGGATAGAATTCCTGCGAACCAGGATTAAAGAGCTTGAACAGAGAAAGGCCTCTGCGGTAACGAGGGCACAACAGCTTGCCGAGCAAAAAAACGAGTTCACAACCGACCTCGAAAACTACCAGGCAAAGCAGCAGGAAAACGAAAAATCGTTTGAGCAGTGCAATCTTGACGTCGAGCAAACCACTCGGGAAATAGCCGATATTAACGCCCAGTGCTCTTCGCTTGAAGCTGAGCTTGAAGACGAGAAATCAGGCATAATCGATATTGTCAGGCATACCGCCCAGCTTCACAACGAGCTTCAAAGCATATCTGTATATCGCACCAATCTTTCTTCTCAAAAAGACCGCCTCGCGGGTCGTGCCCAGGTAGCAGGCGCAGAGCTTGAAAAACTTCTTACCGAAAAAGCACAGTGCGACGCGAGATTAAACGATATCGAAAACGTCTTGTCCGACCTGACGAAGAACCTCGACAACAAGCGCAAGGAATCGGATACCTGTATCACTCGCGCCGAGGCGGATAAAAAACGCCTGGCAAACAGTAAGGAAGCCAGAAGCGCACTGGCAAGCGAGCTTGCAGTTTTGACGGATATGGAAAACCGCCGGGAGGGCGTCAAAGCGGGGGCAAAACGCATACTCGAAAACCAGTCGCAGTTCGATTATGTCGAGGGGATTCTCGCGGACATTATCACCGCGCATATTGATTACGCCGCAGCGGTTGAGGCGGCCCTTGAAGACAAGACCGATGCCGTAGTTATTGCCTCGACTGAGAAGCTTCTGGCGGGCAAAGACGCCGTCGATAAGCTCGATGGCCGGGTACATTTCATAAGCTCAGACAAAATCGAGCCGTTTGTGAATACCGATGACCTCTCGACGCTGTCGGGCGTGAAGGGCCGTCTTGTTGAGTTCGTAAATTACCAGCCCAAATACGCGCCGCTTGTCTGGGCGTTGTTGGGCAAGACCTTAATCGTTGATTCAATCGATACGAGTGTCCAGTTATCAGAAACACTTGGGCCTGATTATAAATTCGTTACTCTCAAAGGCGAGTTCGCCGCGGGCGACGGCTTCATCAAACTCGGTCCGCTCGGCAGGGCGGCGGGGCTTATCTCCCGAAAAAGCCGGCTTCGCCAGTTACAGGACACCATCACCAATATCACTAATGAAATAGACACGCTTCAAAACCAGATTGACGAATCGATACGCACGGGCGACCACCTTACGAAGCTCTGCAAAGACCTTCGCACGGCGGTTTACGAGGCGAATACCGAAAAGACGCAGATAAACTCGAAACTGGCCTCGCTCGAAGAGAGCATAAAACGGCTCAGGGAAGAACAGCCCCTCATCACGGGCGAAATCGACCAGCTCGAAAAGCAAATCGCTCAGTCCGTCCAGAAGGAATACGAGTCAAAGCAAAAGCTCCAGGAGCTTGAGACCGTCAACAATCAGCGTAACGCCCGAATCAACCAGCTCCAGGGCGATTACTCGAATCTCAAGGCGAATCAGCAGACGCTTTCCGACAAACTGACCAACTTAAAGGTCTCGCTTGGCCAGATATCCGAACACCGCCAGTCGCTGATTGCGACAATACAGTCGCTCCAGACCCAGCTTGCTGCCAACGCAGGGGCTGTTGCGGCTGCCGAATCCGAAATCAAAAGCTGCGCCGACCAGGCGCTGGCAGCCCAGAGTGACATTCTCGCTTCCGAATCGGCTGTCTCCGAGTTATTCAGTGAGAAAGACCAGAAGCAGCAAAGCAGCTCCCAATTGCACAAGCAAATCGAAGGGCTTCTTGCCGAGCAAAAGAGCAATGAGCAGACACTGCGCGAGAAGCGCACCGGGCAAAGCCAGATTGAGCAGCAGATAAATGAGGTTAAAATCGAACTTGGCCAGCTCGAAGTGCGGCAGCAGGACCTTACCGCAAGGGTACGCGACGAATTACAGCTTGACCTGCTCCAATCCTACCAGAATTATAAGGACACCGCGGTTGACTGGGAAAAGGTGCGTGAGGAAATCGCCGAGCTGCGGGGCAAAATCGAACGACTTGGCAACGTCAACCTCGACGCAATCCAGGAGCAGCAGGACCTCGAAGGGCGGCACAGCTTCCTTTCGACGCAGGTCGAGGACCTCAATTCCAGCAAGGGCCAGCTACAGCAGTTAATCAACCGTCTCAACAAGGTAAGCAGGGAAAAATTCCTTGAGACGTTCGAGCTTGTCCGCGGTCATTTCCAGCAGATTTTCCGCAAGCTTTTCGGCGGCGGCAAGGCGGACATCGTTCTCGAAGAGGCCCCCGATATGGATGTTCTTGATGCGGGCATCGAAATAGTCGCCAAACCCCCAGGCAAGGAAACCCGGAGCATATCACTGTTATCAGGTGGCGAAAAGGCAATGACCGCTATCGCTTTATTGTTCTCCGTCTTCAAGGCAAAACCGTCCCCGTTCTGTTTCTTAGACGAAGTTGACGCTGCCCTCGATGAGGCCAACAACGAGCGTTTTGACGCAATCGTCAGGGAGTTCCAGAAGGAATCGCAGTTCATCGTGATTACGCACTCCAAGCGAACGATGAGCGTTACGGATATGCTTTACGGCGTGACTATGCAGACGCAGGGCATCAGCAAGAAGATATCCGTCAATTTCGACCATTACAGTTCCGAACCCGCCGCCGCGTAACCTATTGAGACGAGTCCGGTTTGTCATTCCTGTGGAAGCAGGAATTCAATCGTCTGCTTTGACGAATCCCCATAAAAGTTCTATAATACCCCGGTTCTATTGAGGGCTTGATTATGGAAACGATTCTGCTGGTTATAGTGGCTGTTTTGCTGGCGATAGTTTTGATTCACCAGTTCAGCACCAGTTCTGTCAACAGGGATAAGCTCACGCAGCAGCAAACCGCTGTAACGTCTCTCCAGCAGCAGCTCGATTCCATTCTGAAGTCGGCTGATTCCACCCGAAGCACCATTCAGGATTCTCTTCAAAAAGGTCAATCTACATTGACTCAGGGCCTGCAATCTTCAACGGACACACTAAGCAAGCTCAACAATCAAATCGGTCAGTTAATGACCGCCAGCACGCAAATGCAGAAAGTAGGCGACGACGTAAAGCGTCTTCAGGAAATTCTCGCAAGCCCGAAACTTCGCGGCGGCCTCGGCGAATGGTCGCTTGAGAACCTGCTTGCGCAAATTCTGCCTAAGGACAGCTATGAGCTTCAATATTCCTTCAGGGATAGTCAGAAGGTCGATGCCCTGATTCATTTGGCCGGCTATAACGCTCCAATCGACGCCAAATTTCCGCTTTCGAGTTTTGAACTGCTGCTCAAGGCCCAGAAGGACGATGAGCGGATTCGTCTGCGAAAACAGTTTCACAACGACATAATCAAGCACATCGATAAAATCGCGGCAAGTTATATCAGGCCTGCCGAGGGCACTCTTGATTTTGCCCTTATGTATATCCCAGCAGAAAACGTTTATTACGAGGCGATTATCAAATACCCTGATGACGCTAAAGATATTCTCCAGTATTCGCTTGATAAAAAAATCGTCCCTGTTTCGCCTAATCTGCTTTACGCGTATCTGATGACGGTTGTAATGGGACTTCACGGGCTGCAAATCGAAAAACAGGCCGGTGAGATACGCCAGAACCTCAAAAAACTCAACGCCTCCTTTGCCGATTTCACCGCAATCTGGGATGTTCTCGGCAAACACCTTCGCAATGCGTATTCCCAGTATGACGAGGGGCATAAAAAGTTAGACAGATTCGGTATGGAACTCAATAGCATTCAAGAGGAAGATAACAAATGATTTGCGCTGACGGTAGAATAATAAAACGCCATGTATATCACGCGCTAATTCTCTCGTTGTTTTTCGTTTCCCCTGTTTTGTCTGCGGATAATTTGTATGACGGGTTTAAGAATCCGCCTATGTCCGCCAGGCCGATTATTCGCTGGAACTGGGACGCCAACAGCCCGGGCGAGCGGGAAATAATAAGCCGGCTTGAGACATTCAAAAACGCGGGCTTTGGCGGCGTTGAAATTTCCATTTCTGAAGATATAAACGCACAAACGCTGAAGTTTGCCGCAGACGCCGCGAAACAACGCGGGATGATTGTGGATTTGTCGCTTGGTTCGACCCTGGGCGGCTCATTTATCTCGCCTGCCGAGCAGGGCCTGAAAATCGCGATAAGCAAAAAGGAGTTCACCGGGCCGACGAATTCTGTTGTGAACGTAAACGATTTAATTAAGGTTCCTGACCCGAATACCAAGCTGGTTTTGCTGCGTCTGATTCGAACGAATTCGACGAGGTTTTTGCCGGGCGAGGAACTAATCGGGAAAATCAAGCCGGACGGCACAGTTGTCATCGATATTAACGACGCCAACACCTATACCCTTTACGCTGGCATTATGCGATCAGCGTCAGGCGCCACAGGCGAGCCGATTCTCGACGTGCTCAATAAGAACGCCGTAGAAAAATATTTTAACAACATCTTCGCCAAACTTAGCCCGGCTTTTAGAGGCAAACTCGGGAATTCGATCCATGCGATTGTATGTCCTCCTGACGAACCTGGCTTTGCGAACTGGACAAGTGATTTTCCGGAACAGTTTATCAAGCGGTATGGATACGACGTACTTCCGTATTTGCCCGTTATTCTCGACACTGATATTATCGCTACCAGAACCTATTTTTACGATACTATTCGCCGTGTACATTATGATTTTTATGCGGCAATCATCGGGATATATCATAAGCACTTTACCTCGTCCTTTAAGGATTTTTGCCGCGATAACGGCGTTCTGTCCCGTGTTCCGGCTTGTCCCGTTAATATTCTCGACAGCTGCTCAGTGCCGCTCGATATATTTCAGGGGGGCATGCCGGACACCGGCGCCAATATACGGTATCGAACCTGGGACAAAATTGTTTCCTCGGCTGCGCATCTTGCCGACAAGTCCCTCGTAATCGGCGAATCAACGGCTGGTAATACGGAAAATATCGAATCGCTGAAGATAAATGACGACATTGCTTTTATTGCAGGGGACAATCAATCCATTCTGGGCGGGGTTTCCCTGTCCGGCGAGCGTAATCCTGTGTGGCCGCATATCGGAAGCTGGACCGAACGCAACGCGAGATTGTCTTATTTGTTCCAAAATGCCCGCAACCAGGCCCGGATTGCCATTTTCCTTCCAGCCGCCGACCTCTGGAGCGATTGCGGACCTTCTGAGACCAGGATGGCCGATCGTATCTGGTATTTGTTCTCTCTTTGGCAGGCCCTCAGTCAGAACGGCTATACGGTTGATTTCGTCAGCGATAAAATCGTCTCGCAGGTGCCTTTCGATGACAGCAAACTACACTTCGGTTCGCAGGCCTACGAAGCCGTCGTCGTTCCCGATGTATTTTCGATAGACGAGTTTCTTGCTGCCAGAAATCTGCGTTTCTTTGGCGCAAAAGGCGGCAAAATTGTCTTCATAGGCCGGGAACCGCTGACCGGCGCCGGTTTCAAAGAGTTCTTTCAGCGAAGCGTTGCCGTCGAGATTACGATGGAGCATGTCAAGGCATTCGACCCGAACCAGGTCTTGTTCATTCCGGCCCCGGACAAAGACAAGGATAACCTGCTGTCCTGGACATCCAATATGATGAAAAAAATCGGCGTATTACCAACCGTCAGGATTTCTCCGTCGAGTGATAAGCTTCTTTTTGTCCATTACCTTGCCGAAGACAGAGATATATTATTTTTTGCCAATACCGATAGCGCCGCCCCCGTATCTTTCAATGCGGATTTCAATACCGCCGGCAAAACACCCTGGGTCTGGAATCCGGACACCGGCAAGCGCGACAAATTTACGTATAGCGACAAGTCGGGTGCTTTAAATATCAGCATCAAGCCGGGGGATTCGCTGCTGCTGGTTTTTGAACCGGATACTAAAACAAAACCTGCCAAACCTAAAAATAATTAGTCCCGTGCGATTGCTGAAGGCGCAATAAGGAAATATATGATTTATCAGGACCTCAAAAACAAAAAAGTTCTTGTTACCGGCTCAAGCTCCGGCATAGGGCAGGCAGCAGCTATTGAATTTGCCAAACAGGGCTGTTTCGTCGGCGTTCATTATTTCAGAACAAAACAGGGAGGCGAGCAGACGCTTGCTGAAGTGAAAAAGCACAGCGACGGCATCCTCCTCAAGGCCGACGTCAGGAACCAGATTCAGGTAAACAAAATGGTTGAGCGGTTTGCCAAAACGGCAGGGGGTCTGGATATTCTCGTTAACAATGCGGGCGACCTTATCGAACGCCAGCCGTTTGAAGCCGCCACCGCCGCATATCACGATAATATTTACGAAACAAATGTTCGCTCAATATTTTTTGTTACTCAGGCGGCCCTGGGCTGGTTAAAGAAATCCGCCGGCTGTGTTGTAAACGTCGGTTCCGTTGCCGGTCATCATGGCGGAGGTGATGGCGCAGGCATCTACGCCGGTGCAAAGGCGGCCGTCGCTACCGAAACAATCGCGATGGCTAAGGAATTTGCCCCATATGGAATACGCGTAAATAACGTTGTGCCCGGTTTCATCGTAACACGCTTCCACAAGCGATATAGTAATGAAGAGCGGATAAAAGCGACGATTCAGCAAACCCCGCTGGGCAGAAACGGAACTCCCGAAGATATCGCCATGGCAATTCTGTTTCTCGCCAGTTCCGAAGCCGCCGGCTTTATCACAGGCGAATATATCGCCGTCAACGGCGGTCTTTATATGCGTGCCTGAACAAATTCTTGAAAAACACGCATATTTCTGATACACTCTGCCTGTAAGTCATCATTGCGATGACGTTGTAATATATAGACGGGATAGCTACTAATGAGAACTTCTGCACGGACGCAAGGCAAGTCATCTTCCTGTGAACCGCTTCACAAAAATCGTCGGCGTGCAAATTCTGCGGAAAAAACCTGGGTTATATCGCCGCCTGACCCCCGTGCCGACCAGCTCGCCAAATCGCTCAAGGTTTCGCCTTTGCTCGGCCAACTGCTCATCAATCGGGGCGTTGCCGACCCGCAATCCGGCTCCGCGTTTCTCAGGCCAAAACTGACCGACCTCATCAGCCCGGAATTGCTTCCCGGCGTTCGCGACGCCGCCAAAAGAGTTCAATTAGCAGTTAGCCAAAAACAAAAAATCACGCTCTATGGCGATTACGATGTCGATGGTATCACGGGCGTCGCGATTCTCTGGCAGATTCTTACCCTGCTCGGCGCAAACGTCGATTATTACATCCCGCACCGTATCGACGAGGGCTATGGCCTTAATGTCGAGGCGGTCGAATCAATCTCCAAAGCCGGAACTCAACTCCTTATAACAGTTGATTGCGGTATTACCGCTCATGCCGCAGCCGACCTGGCGAAAAAACTCGGCGTTGATTTGATAATCACGGACCATCACCAGTTCGCCGACACGCTGCCGCAGGCATTAGTTATTGTTCATCCCGCACTCGATAAATCATATCCCAATCCCGATTCTTCCGGCTCATTGGTTGCCTTCAAACTGGGCTGGGCAGTCGCGGACCTTTTCAAGACAGGCCCTAAGCTCAATCCGCAGATGCGTGACTTTATGCTCAACGCCACGTCTTTGGCGGCTATGGGTGCTATCGCCGACGTTATGGAACTTCGGGGCGAAAACAGGACGCTGACCAGCTTCGGTCTGAGTTTGCTTTCCGACACCAAGTTACCCGGCCTGCAGGCCCTTATCGAATCTGCCGAGCTTACCGGCAAAGGCCTCGACAGCTATCACATCGGTTTTCGTCTTGCCCCTACGCTAAATGCCGCGGGCAGAATAGGCCACGCCCGTTTAGCAGTCGAGCTGCTGACTTCCATCTCGCTTGCCCATGCCACGCAGGTTGCCGAGTACCTCAAGAGTCAAAACGGACAACGTCAGCGATTCGAACGCAAAATCTACACCCATGCCTGCCAGATTATCGCCGAAAAGGGTCTCGACAATCCCGAAAGGAAAACCATCGTGCTGGCTGATACTTCCTGGCACAGCGGTGTTGTTGGTATAGTCGCGTCTCGAATCGTCGATAAATTTTCCCGCCCCACGATTATAATTAACTCCGGCTCAACGCCCTCACAGGGGTCCGGGCGTTCTGTCCCCGGTTTCGATATTCTCGCAGCAATTTCCGCCTGTTCGGAGCATCTCGTTACTTTCGGCGGGCACAAAATGGCTGCGGGTGTTACAGTCCTGCCGGAAAATATCCAGAAGTTTGCCGACGCACTTGAAGTTTATGCTCAACAGCATTTGTCTGAAGAACACTGCGTCAGCAAGCTCAATATCGATGCCCTCGCGTCATTATCCGAGTTCAGTTATGAAAGCGTTTGCGAAATGCAAACTCTTGGTCCGTTCGGGCAGGGCAACCCTGAGCCGCTGTTTGCCACAAAGGGGGTTCACCTTTGTTCTGTTCCTCGCAGAGTGGGGGCAACAGCCGACCACCTCCAGTTTGCCGTTACGGACAACACCAACTCAATCCGCTGCATTGGTTTTAGAATGGGACCGCTCGAAAAGAAACTGCTTGAGCGTGATTGTTTCGATATTGCCTATCATGCCGCGATTGATTCGTTCAACGGCAACCATTCCGTCCAGTTGGTTATCGAAGACATCCGTTTTGAGTGATAGCTTCACTTTCCGGGTTCGACTGTAACTTTTTCAATTTTGAATTTGCCTAATGTAGTCGCCATGTTGAAGAAGTTCGCCGGCTCACCGTCGCCCGAGGCAAGCGCGATATGACCAGCGTCGAATTTTCCCAGGGCGCCCGCTTTGAACGCCGAATCAAGCCCGACCCATTTGTCGCCTATATACGCTTCCGTCCATGCGTGCCCGCCAAAGCCGGTTTTGCCCTCAAAATCATTTACATACGCCACGCCCACCGTTACTTTTGCCGGTATCCCTGCTGCCCTGCACATCGCTGCGCACAGGACCGCGAATTCCGTGCAGTCGCCTCTCCTGCTTGCCGCGACTTCCGATGCTGAGGCGTATCCAACCGAAAAGCTGATGTCTTTTACGTATTTGGACACAAATTCCTCGATTCTTTTTGCCGCTTCTGCCGAGTCCTTTGTGTCGCCGACAGCCTTTTTCGCCAGCGCGATTATATTCGCGTCGTCACTTTGCACAAATCTGCCTGGCTTCATCATCTCTGCGATGTTCGCGTCTGTTCCCTTATATGGGAATGTTCCGCCCGTCGGCATACTCACCGGTTCTACTTTCACTATTACAGTTCCGTCTTCGAGCTTCTGAACCTGCTGGTTATCGCTTGACGGTATCGTAAGATTGGTAGTTTGCGCGGTTGGTTTCAGGTAGTACGTAATCGATTTAGCTGTTCCGACATCTTCCAGCGGCTCAGGGCTTGCCAAAAACATCTTGTTAATTATTTCAGCGGGCTGGTTGTTGCTCATTGCGAATTCTTTTGTGCAGGCCAGCATCTCCACGTTCATACCTGCCATCTGCATTATGCTTTTTAATGCCCGTAATTGCTCATCCACGTAACCAACCGAAGCAATCTCGCCGGTTCCGGGCATACTCATAACCGTCTCAACTTTTGTCAGCGGCACTATCCTGCCCAGCAAATCGACATCCTGCTTTGCGCCGATTTTCACGCGTGAATAAACAGCGGCCATTATTCCGGGGCTGAACACATTTACATCGTAACTTGTGCCTTCTTTCAGTTTTTTCTCCAGCTCAATCAGGCGCAGCCCCTCTGCCATTACCGCTCCTTTTGGCCACGCAATAGTGTTTTCCTGCACGGCCCCCATTCCTGTTGCCCGCGTCCGGACAGTTCCGTCTTTACCTATCGTCCCCTCTGTTTTCATCATTACTATTCCCATATCCTGTTCGGAGATGAACGATATTGGCTCTCCTTTTACCGTCTCAACGCAGATTTCCTTTGTCTTCATTAGAACGGTCTTTCCCATTCTATTCAGCGTCATATTGACATTTTCTGTTGTTGTGACCTGCTCACCCGCCACGATCCTGCTGTGTGTCGCGTTCCCGACCTTGGTCCCATCCACAAATACAGCGTAGTATTCGACGTCATCGGTTTGCCCAAGCGCCAAAACCGCTAATTGCAGAACGATAAGCCAAATCGCGAAAATTTTTGCCTTCATAATCATCCCCGTATTTCCAAGTTGTTTGGAGTTTGCGAATATCTTCTCTGATTAGTATAAACCTTTCATTGCATCCGGCAAGTTATCATTCTAAAATACTCCGAATGCTATGAATTTTGATGAACTGTTGACGCTTGTTCGTTCGGGCAATTCACCCCGGCTGTGCGATGATTCCCGTATCGTCGAGCCGGGCGATATCTTCGTTGCCGTTAAAGGCCCAAACGTCGATGGCCACGACTTTATCCCTCAGGTCCTCGCCAAAGGCGCAAAATATATTGTTTGTCAGCATCCATATACGAGTCACGAGCCACGGGCCACGGGGCATGTCGTTATTGCCGTCCCCGATTCCTCCCTTGCTCTTGCCTCTCTTGCCCAGGCCGCCAATGGTAACCCCGCTGATAAACTCATCAATCTCGCCGTTACGGGAACCAAGGGCAAAACCACGGTAACTTTTCTTGTCCGCTCCTGTTTTCGGGCCGCCGGGGAAAAATGCGGCCTCATAGGGACCGTCATTTATGACACCGGCATCGATGTTACACCTGCGCCGCTCACCACCCCTGATTGCCTGACTATCGCAAAATCGCAATCACAGATGCTGAAAGCCGGCGCAAAATATATGGTTGTCGAGGCCAGTTCCCATGCCCTCGACCAGAACCGAGTCGCCGCAATAAATTTTAAGGCCGCGGCATTTACTAATCTTACAGGCGACCACCTCGATTACCATAAAACCACCGAAAATTACTTAGCCGCCAAGTCAAAGATTTTCGAGACGCTTTCTCCCGACGCGACAGCCGTTCTAAATAAGCAATCCCCATACTCAAAACAAATTGCCGCGATGACAAAGGCCAAAATTATCTGGTTCGCCGTTGACGAGAAGGCCGATCTTTCCGCTGAAATTCACTCAATCGATGATTCAGGCACAGCGTTCACCCTTCAATATCAGGGGCAAAGTCTCCGCATAAAAACGCCTTTGCTTGGCCGATTTAATGTTGCGAATCATCTTGCCGCCGCGGGCTTGTGTCTGTCAGCGGGTCTCGACCTTGAAACCATCGCCCGTGGCTTGTTCGCTCTCGATGCCATCCCCGGCCGGCTTGAGAATGTAAAATCCGATGCGCCGTTTACCGTTCTCGTCGATTTTGCACATACCGACGATGCTCTTGATAACGTTCTTTCAACTCTCAAGCCATTGTGTAAAGCCCGCCTCATTGTCGTATTCGGCTGCGGCGGCGACAGGGACAAAACCAAACGACCCCGTATGGCAAAAGTAGTCGAAAAATACGCGGACATGGCAATAGTAACAAGCGATAACCCCAGAACCGAAAATCCCAACGATATAATCAGTCAAGTCGTCGCCGGTTTCAAAGACCCCGGCTCACCAAAAATAAAAATCGAGCCCGACAGGAAAAAAGCGATAGCCCTTGCCATTGAATCAGCGAAAAAAGGTGACGTTGTTATTATCGCCGGCAAAGGCCACGAGAATTATCAAATCATCGGCAAACAAAAATTCCCCTTCAGCGACCAGCAAATTGCCCTCGATTTGCTAAAAACTAAAAAATGAAAAAACTTTCGATTGAAAATTTGGCAAAAATAATAAAGGCGGGCCATAGGGCGCCGGGCGCAAGTTATGACGTTACGGATGTAAGTACTGATTCACGAACAGCAAAACCAGGCGACTGCTTTTTTGCCATTTCAGGCGAGAATTTCGATGGTCATAACTTTTTGGCCGACGTTTTTGATAAAGGCGATGTTTGTGCGGTGGTAAGCAAGAACATTCCCGCAGGGAAATTTCCGGGTAAAGCGATTCTTAAGGTATCCGACACAATAAAGGCCTTGGGCGACCTTGCCTGCTGGTATCGTAAGGATTGCAAATTCAAGGTTGTCGCAATCACCGGCTCAGCCGGCAAAACGACAACAAGGCAAATCACTCACCATGTTCTTAGCCGGCATTTCAAGGTCTTCCAGTCGCCTAAAAGTTTCAATAATTTTATCGGCCTGCCTTTGACCCTGCTGGGGGCTGAGCCGAATCAGGAGATTATTATTGTCGAACTGGGCACCAACCATCCGGGCGAAATCGAGTATCTGACCCGAATCGCCTTACCGGATATCGCCGTGATTACCAATGTTTATCCCGCCCATCTCGCCGGCTTTGGCTCCGTCGGTAAAATCGCCGAAGAAAAATTATCAATCGCCAAAGGCCTTGTGTCATCGGGCGCTCTTATCATTAACGCTGATTGCCCGCCATTGCTCGATGCTGCCCGCCGGGCCGGCTTAATTTTCAAAACTTTTTCCTGTTCCGCATCCGCTGATTACACAGCATGCGATATTGCCATCGGGCCACTTGCCAGTGAGTTGACTATCGAGGGTGCGCCTGTCGAAGTTCCGCTTCCCGGCAGGGGGAATATTGAAAACGCCCTTGCCGCCTGGGCAATCTGTTCAAATCTTGGTATTACAGCCGAGCAATTTGCCGATGCGATAAAATCAATAAACCCCGTATCTATGCGGACTGAAATGTTAAAGCTTGGTTCGCTCACTGTTATTTCTGATTGCTATAACGCCAATCCCGCCTCGATGAAAAACGCCCTCGATATCCTCGCGAACCTCGCCGACAGTCAAAAACGCAGGACCGTCTTTATTTGCGGCGATATGGCGGAACTCGGCGATTCCGAGCAGATTTTACACCGTCAGCTCGGCGAACAAATCGCAAAAGCAGGGGTAAATCTTCTCATCACGCTCGGCAATCTTGCCGCCGTTGCCGCAGAATCCGCGAAGAAGACCTCGCCCGGCATTGAGACCCGCAGCTTCACAAATAATACAGACGTTTGCAATAACTTGCGGGATTTGATAAAAGATTCCGATATAATACTGGTCAAGGGCTCACGCGTTAATAAGCTTGAGCTTGTTGTTGATAAACTAAAAAGTTATCATCAGTGAATCGTCAGCCCATCCGGATGTTAGGCGGCGGGGCGGCGGTTACTGGTCACGGAAGACGAAAATAAAATGATTTATCATTTTCTCTGGTTTTTTCGTAACTCAGTTACCCATCGGCTGGGTTTCTACGCCTATCAGGAAGTAATGTTCCGTGCCTTCGCGGCCTTGCTGACGGGGCTGGTTATCGCGCTGGTGCTCGGTCCGCCTCTTATTCGCTGGCTTATGCGGAAAAAAATCGGCGACCGCCCCGAATTCTATCTCGCATCCCTAAATGAGCTTACCAAGCAAAAAGCCAACACCCCGACTATGGGAGGCCTGATTATAATTGCCGCCGTTCTTGGCTCCACCGTTCTCTGGGCCAAGCTTAATAACCCATTCATCCAGAAGGCGATTATCCTCGTCCTGTGGTTCGGCGCCCTCGGTGCAGTTGACGACTGGTTAAAGCTCACCGCCGAATCGCATCATCGCAGCCGGGACGGTCTCAAACCCTGGGAAAAAATCCTATTCCAGTTCGGCGGCGCAGTTCTTATCGCATCCTTCCTCTATGTCGATTTCACCAATATCGAAGACGGGCGAAAATTCTGGCTTCCCTTCTATAAGCACGGGCTGCCCTTAGCCAACTGGATGTTCATCCTTATCGCTATTTTGTATTTGTCCGCTACCAGCAACGCCGTCAATCTCACCGATGGCATGGATGGTCTCGCCGCCGGCTGTACGGGTATCGCCTCGTTTGTTCTTGCTGTCCTCTGCTATGTCGCATCCGAACCAATGAGCCGGACATCGACCACCACATGGTCAAGCTATCTGCTCTTGCCTGCTATACCGCAGGCGGGCGAGCTGGCCATATTCTTTTCCGCTATCCTCGGGGCCGTCCTCGGCTTCCTGTGGTTTAACTGTCATCCCGCACAGGTCTTTATGGGAGATATCGGCTCGCTGCCCCTCGGCGCCGCTATGGGTTACGGCGCACTCGCCACCAGAAATGAGATTCTTCTGCTTATCATCGGCGGCGTCTTTATGATAGAGCTTTTCAGCGTTGTCCTGCAGGTTTCCTACTTCAAATATACGGGCGGCAAACGCCTTTTCCGTTGCGCGCCAATCCACCACCATTTTCACCTTATCGGCTGGTCCGAACCGCAGGTCGTTGTCCGTTTCTGGCTTGTCGCCGCCGCTTTTGCCGCAATAGCTCTCGCTACCCTCAAAATCCGCTAATCATCGAATAATCAATAATCGATTATCAATCATCAATGGCAGATAATTTCCGGCTCTGTTATAATACCCCTGCCCTTAAGGGAATATGATGGCAGACGAACAAATAACTACAGATTTTGAGCTGGAGGCGCCTAAGCTGCCGCGAGTCGCTCTTATCGCGTCTCGCCGCACGCTTGCCGAGTATCCTTCGTACCTCAAGCACCTGCTTGTTGGCCTGGCCGATGAGGCCGTCCCGGTCATTTTGATATGCCCGCCGACAGGCAATGCGGATTCCATCATCCCGCCGGCCGTAGAGGTTGTCAGGCACCCGGCAATTGATATGCCCCTGATGCAGCATTACAATCTTCACGTTCTTCTCAATCGAGTCAGTAAATTCAAGCCGGAGATTATTCATTGTCTTTGCGAAACTTCCGCTGCGACGGCTCGCTGGCTTGCCCGCAACCTTGATATCCCCTATCTGGTCAATATAAATTCGATTTCCTCGCACTGGCCTGTCATTTCCTTTTCCCCAACTCGTTGCACCGATATCGTCGTGCCCGCCAAAACCATCGCCGACCATTTCGTGGCAGCTCACCCCAAATTCGCCGACCGTGTTCGCCAAATCAGCGTCGGCACCTTCGTTGAAGATTCTACCGCGTGTTTTATGCATCCTGAGCATCTGCCGGGTATTGTTGTAGCTCCGCCTCTCGATAACCACGCCAACCTTGATAACCTTTTCCAGGCGTTGCATCGCCTGATTGTCGATGGTTGTCAGTTTATCGTTGCCATTATCGCTTCAGGACGACCCGAAGGGCTTCTCTGGAAACAAATTAAATCTCTCGACCTGCTTCACGCGGTTACTATTGTTCCTCGTTCGCTGGGCCTCTACTCCGCCGGTTCCGCCGCCGACGTATTCATCGCACCCAGACCATCCAGCAGATTCAATATGCTGCTGTTGACCGCGATGAGCGCCGGCTCCGTCGTTGCAGCGTCCAAAGGCGGCGTCGATGACCTCATTATCGAAGACAAAACCGCCTTCATTTTTAATCCCGATGACCAGCTCAGCGTTTATAATTGTCTTAAACACATCTTTGACAGGCCCGATGAAGCCAGACGGCTTGCCGAGTCCGCCCAGCAATACCTTCGCCAAAACCACAATGTTAGCGGCATGGTTTCCGCTGCTATTTCCCTTTACAGGCAGGGCGTTAGTTCGAAAATCCGGGCAAACGCCTGATATTTGAAATAAATATAAATACCGGAACGTCTTACTTACGACTGTTTTTGTGTCTAACGGAAATATTTTTAACGGTTTTTTTAGGAGAATTGAATTATGAACACCAAAGTGATTGTAGCAGTTGTGGTGCTGGCGTGCATTGTAATGGCGCCGGTTGTTATTGCAGCAGAGGGGGTAGTGGGTGAGTGGGAATTCAAGAACCAGATGCCGGCCAGGACTTCCGCGGCGACGATGACGATTACTAAGAGCGCCGATGGCAACCTCGCGGGAACGTGGTCAACTCAAAGGGGTGAAAGCCAGCTGTCAGACATTACTTTTGAGAACGGCAAACTGAAGTTTGTCCAGATCAATAATTTTGGCGGCCGGGAAATGAAGACGACTTACGAAGGAACCATTGAAGGCGGGAAGCTCAAGGGTACAGGCAAAGGTCAGTTTGGCGAAACTACATTCGAAGGGGTATTACAGGGAGAAGCCAAAGCAGGAGCAGATGCGATTATCGGCGGGTGGCAAATGAGTATTAATACGCTGGCCAGAGAAACTGTGGAGAAGCTGACCATCACCAAGAACGCGGACGGCGCACTTGCCGGCAAATGGGCGGGCCAGAGGGGTGAAAGCAAAATTTCAAATATGAAGTTCGAAGGCGGGAAACTTACTTTTATCCGCACCAGCGATTTCGGAGGCCGCGTTATGGAATCGGAGTTTGAAGGGACCGTTGACGGGGATTCGATAAAGGGCGCATTCAAGACCGACAGAGGCGACAGGGAGGCCAATGCCACCCGCGTCGGCGCTGCGAAATCGGAACCAGCCAAAGCGGAGCCGAACAAACCGGCGTCTAAAAAGCCGGATACAGCAAAACCCAAGTAAAATCACACTATCGCAGAACAAGAACTAAAACCCCTCGATTCTTTATCGGGGGGTTTTTATTTGCGCCCATTATCCATAACTCTAAACAGTCGAAATCACTGTAATAAGCATTTACGAGAGCCAATTAGGTATTTTTCTTATGGCTGCGCAATCCATGTATTGGTAAAAAAACAAAGTAAATGTGATTTTAGAAAACAATCTTTTTGACTGAAGCGAGTTGGGGAGCCCAAAATGAGCATCTTTAAAGTTAAGACATTTACTTCGAAAAAGACACGAACAGACACAATGTTCGCGGTTCGTATGTATTCATACGGCGGCCCGGAGGTATTGAGATATGAAGAAGTTCCGCGACCTAAAGCCGGAGTTGGTGAAATTCTGATAAAGGTTCACGCCGCTGACTGGAAAATACGCGAGGGGTATTTAAAAGAAATGGCCAATCACACACTGCCCCTGATACTCGGATGGGATTTTTCTGGTGTTGTCGATTCTGCAGGCCTGGGTGCGAAAAAGTTTCAAGAAGGCGATGAAGTTTTCGGCAGGGGCGACCTGCTTCGTAATGGAGCATACGCTGAATATCTCGTGATGCGTGAGGAAGATGTGGAGTATAAGCCGAAGTCGGTTGACCATATTCGTGCCGCGGCCATTCCTCTTGCATCCCTTACGGCCTGGCAATCGCTGTTTGAAGCCGCCAATATCCAATCGGGGCAATCGGTCCTGATTCACGCTGCCGCCGGCGGCGTGGGGCATTTTGCGGTGCAGCTCGCAAAGTGGTCAGGGGCGCACGTAATAGGCACGGCGTCCAAAAGTAATCGGGATTTCCTGATGGAACTGGGTGTTGACGAGGCAATCGACTATCAGGCCACAAGATTCGAAGACGTTGTTCATAAAGTTGATGTCGTTTTAGACACGATTGGAGGAGAAACGCAGAAACGGTCTTGGAAGGTGCTGGCCAAAGGAGGGATTCTGGTTTCTATAGTAAGCCAACCCTCTCAGGAGGAAGCTGACTCGTATGGCGTGCGCCAGTCGTTTGTTTTTGTTCGGAATAACGCGACCCAGTTGGCCGAGATTACAGACCTGGTTGATTCGGGCCTGCTTATACCTACGGTGGGAACTGTTTTGCCGCTTTCCGAAGCGCACCACGCCCAGGAACTAAGCAAAGCGGGTCATACACGCGGCAAGATAGTCCTGCAAATCGTCTGAAAGCCGGTATTAAAGATTTCGCGGGTTGTCGATAACGCCGAGGACGTCGAGCGGATTATCAATGAGGACTTTTGCGCCGGATTCGAGCAGTTCATCGGCGGTGCGATAGCCCCATAAACAGCCGACTGGAAACATTCCCGCGGCGACGGCTGTTTTCATATCGGTGCTGGTATCGCCCAAGTAAAGGAATTGTTCGGGCGGAATACGGAGTTTCTTTGCGATTTGCAGCGCCATTATAGGGTCGGGCTTCAATGGGACATTCGGCAATGCCCCCTGAACAATTTTGAATCGCCACTGCGAAAGGATTTTTTCGACCATAACCTTTGTGAAGCGGTCGTTTTTATTGGAGAGGATTACCAAAGACAAGCCGCGTCGCGGAAGTTCTGTTAAAAGTTCCGGTATGCCCGGGTATGGGTGGGTGTTATCGCCCCAGCATTTGTCGTAGATTTCTTCTGAATACGCCGCAACTTTCCTGACGAATTCGGGGTCGCGGGCTGATTCAGGCAGTGCACGCCGGGCTTCGGTCTCGACGCTTTCACCAATGAAATACTTATATGCGTCAACAGGATGGGGTGGGAATCCAAAGTGCTCAAGTGCCTTATTCATCGCGTCGGCGACGTCTTTCAGCGTATAAAGCAACGTGCCATCGAGGTCAAACAAAACGGCCTTGAACATATCGAATTACCCGCCGGTTACGTGCCTTCGCCGAAGTCGGCGAGATATTTGACCTGCTCAGCCGTCAGTTTGTCAATCGAGATACCCATCGATTTGAGTTTCAGCGTGCAGACGATATTTTCGATTTCGACGGGGACATTATAAACTGCCGCGGTCATTGAGCCGGCTTTTTTTACGACGTGTTCGGCCTCAAGCGCCTGGGTTGCGAAACTCATATCCATAACCGAGGCGGGGTGCCCTTTGGCGGCGGCGAGGTTAATCAGCCGGCCTTCGCCGAGCAAGTGTATGCGGTGGCCGTTTTTGAGGATGTATTCATCGACATGCTCTCGAATGCCTTTGTTTATCTTTTTGCTCAGTTTCACCAGTGCCGGTATATCTATTTCCACGTTGAAGTGGCCTGAGTTAGCGACGACAGCCCTGTCTTTCATAACGCGGAAATGCTCGCCGCGTATTACGTTTTTATTGCCTGTCAGCGTCAGGAACAGCTCGCCGATTTTCGCGGCCTGAGCCATCGGCATAACATCGAAGCCGTCCATTGAGGCCTCGATTGCCTTAATCGGGTCGATTTCTGTAACGATGGTAATAGCGCCCATACCTTTGCATCGCATCGCGAAGCCACGTCCGCACCAGCCGTAACCGACGACCACGACTTTCTTACCTGCTATTAAGAGGTCGGTGGCTCGAATTACGCCATCGACGGTTGATTGGCCCGTGCCATATCGATTATCGAACAGGTGTTTGCTTGCCGCGTCATTTACCGCGATGACGGGGAATTTCAGTTTGCCGGATTTTTCAAGTGCGCGAAGTCGGATAACGCCGGTTGTCGTTTCTTCCAAGCTGGCGATTATGCGAGAAGCGCCTTCGGTTCTGCTGGTGTGCAGCTCGGTAACAAGGTCTGCGCCATCGTCAAGCGTAATAACTGGCTTGTGGTCGAGGGCCGCGTGAATATGTTTGTAATACGATTTGCGGTCTTCGCCGCAGATTGCGAAAACAGGTATGCCGAAATCCTTGACCAATGACGCGGCTACGTCATCCTGCGTGCTGAGCGGATTCGATGCGCACAGGACAAGGTTCGCGCCTGCCGCCTTGAGCGTCCGGGCGAGATTGGCGGTCTCGGCGGTTACGTGAAGACAGGCCGAGACGTTTTTGCCGGCTAATGGTTTCTGCTTTGCGAATCTTTCGCGTATCGATGCCAAAACCGGCATATCATTGTCGGCCCAGAGAATTCGTTTCTTACCAACAGGGGCAAGCGACATATTGGCTACATCTGATTTCATTCGATTTTCCTTTCAAGTAAAAACGCGAATTATACACATAAGATTTCTCGTTTTCAAGCAGAAATGCCGGCATATTACGGTTTGGGGCGAGATTCTTCTTTGCAGACAGCAGCAGGGCGGGGCTTGTTCTGCCGAATCAAACTTTCGTTCCTGAGACGTTAAAGGTATGAAAAATGGGCGATACAGGGTTCGAACCTGTGACCTCACGGGTGTGATCCGTGCGCTCTAACCAGCTGAGCTAATCGCCCTGCACAGTCATATTAGAAACGATTTGGTCTGCTATTGTCAAGCTTAAACGCGTTACAGACCTTCACTTGCCAGCAGATTAACGCGTCCGAGTTTAACGCCTTTAATGCTTATGAGCTTTTCGCCCATCTTGTTTATCTCACCTACCTTGCCGCGCAGGATTATCACTTCAAGGCAGTCATGATGGCCCAGATGAACATGCAGGGAAGAAATGGTTTTCAAAACGTGTGAGTGCTGAAGGTCGGTCAATCGCTCCATAATCGCGGTTGCATGATGGTCATACACCAGGACAACCGCGGCGACCGCCTCAGCTTTTTCGTCGGTCAGCCGATTATCGCTTAATTGCTGTCTGATTAAATCGCGTATCGCCTCCGACCGGCTCTGATAACCCTTATCGGCTATCAGCTTATCGAATGCCCCAAGCAATTCCTTCTCAAGCGACACACCAACTCGTTCTATGCCTGCCATTGTATCTCTCCTGCATCAACCGTTGAGATTCACAAACTAATCTCTGCTTGTTACATAAACCGCCTGGTCGGCGAAAAGATTCGGCGCAAACTTCACCTGGCGGCTACGCGTTTCGCTCAACGCTATTTTATTTTCAACCTTTACGCCGAGCTTGTCGCAGAACCTGTCAAAATCCTTAATAGTGAAGAAATGCACGTTCGGCGAATTATACCATTCGAAAGGCAGGTTGCCGGTCACCGGCGCCTTGCCCAGAATCGCCATTTGTAATCTGCATCGCCAGTGAGCGAAATTCGGGAAGCTGACAATCACTTTTTTGCCGACCCGCAGCATTTCGAGAAGCGCCTTTTCGGGATTTTTCAGCGTCTGCACCGTCTGCGATAGTATTACGTAATCGAAGCTCTTGTCGGCATAATAATCAAGCCCCTGTTCGACATCCTGCTGAATAACAGGCAACCCTCGGCAGACGCAATCCAGCACAAATTCATGGCCAAGCTCGACGCCTTCGCCTTTTATGTGTTTGTCCCGGACAAGATTTGCAAGCAGCTCCCCGCTGCCGCAGCCAACGTCAAGTATGCTGCTATCCGGCTCAATAAGCGATTCTATGAGGTCATAATCAACACGAACTCTTTTCGGCTGGTCAAAAACATCCAACCCTTGTACCCGCTGGACGGCACAGGAGCATGGTTTGCGGTTCTGCGGGTCATACGTCGCTTTCAGAAAACAGCAGATAAGCTGCCCAAGCGTGTCAATCTCCAGCAAAAACGCGTCATGACCATAAGGCGAGGCGATATCACAATAGCTCACGTCTTTTCGGTTGGCGGCAAGGGCTTCTACTATCGTTCTGGATTGTGCGGGCGTGAAAAGCCAGTCGCTGGACAAGCTCACGACCAGAACTCGGCTTTTCGTGCCGGCGAACGCTTTTTCGAGCGAGCCATAATCCTTTGCGGGGTCAAAATAATCGCCCGCCTTGGTAATATACAGGTAACTATTGGCGTCAAACCGTTCCACGAAACTTTGCCCCTGATGGTCAAGATAGGTCTCGACGGCGAACTCCGAGGCAAAATCGTATTTATAGTCGTCGGCTGCCCGCAGTTTTCTGCCGAATTTATCACGCATACTCTCTTCGGACAAATACGTAATATGCCCTATCATCCGGGCGATGCCAAGCCCCTGTGCGGGCTGGCCGGTTTCGTGGTATTGCCCGTCGGCAAAATTATGGTCCGCCAGTATCGCGTTTCGCCCCACCGCGTCGAACGCTATTGATTGTGCGCTTAAATGGCTTGTAGTCGCTATCGGTATCGCCGCTTTGACAAAATCCGGGTATGAAATCGTCCATTGCAAAACCTGCATCCCGCCTATTGAGCCGCCTAACACGGCTAATAATTTTTTCACGCCGAGCTTATCGAGCAGGAGCTTTTGAACCTTCACCATATCTGCTATTGTGATAATCGGGAAATCAAGCCCGTACGGTTTGCCGGTTTTGGGGTTAATCGATGACGGCCCAGTCGTGCCGGAGCAACCGCCTAAAAAATTCGAGCAAATCACAAAATATTTATTGGTATCGATACCTTTTCCCGGGCCGACCATATTATCCCACCAGCCGGGTTTGTGGTCGTCGGGACTGTTTAATCCTGCAACGTGGGCGTTGCCGCTAAGGGCATGGCAAATCAGGACAACATTATCTCCCGTCGCGTCGGGCCTGCCGTATGTCTCGTATGCCACGTCAATAGGCCCAAGCGTCTTGCCGCACGCGAGCTCCAGCGGATTATTCTCTTCGACAACCCGTATTATCTGTGTTTTAACTATACCAACCGAGTTTTCCTTCGAGTTTGCCATAATAAATCCCAGTATACCTCAAATTACTGGGCTGTAAAGTATATGGCGGCCCTTATTTAATGCCTTTGGGCCGGATAATTTTATATTTCTATTGTCGGCAAAAACATTTGACAAGGCCGCGTCGTATATGTAAATTGTCACGTAATGGTGTCGTCCCTCGATGGGGATATATTATGGCACCTGTATTTGTGAAAGGGGACACAAATGGCAAAGAAAAGAACTCCAAGGGGACAGTGGAGTAAAGGGGACCTCAACTTGCTCAAAAAGTTGTTTCCCGCGACCGCCACTTCCAAAGTCGCCAAGAAGGTTGGACGCAAGACCGACGCCGTCAAAAAGAAAGCGTCGAGGCTAGGACTTAAAAAATCAAAGGCCTATCTGAAGCGCATCGGCAGGGCGTAGCGTCTCGATAGCAACCGGGGAATTGGCCCTGGTAACATCGAATGGTTTGATTTCGCCTGAGCAATTCAATATACTGAACCGGCGAACCCGGAAGTTATATATATCAGGTGAAACCAATGACAGCCCAGCGACATCTAAAACAAGCCGTCTTGTGGGAACAGGCACAAGGCAATAAGGTGCAGTGTTTTCTTTGCGCGCACCGCTGCCTGATTGCCGAGGGCAAAACCGGTATATGTGCCGTCCGCAGGAATGTCGGAGGTGTTCTATACTCACTCAATTACGACAAGGTTGTCTCGGCTAATCCCGACCCGATAGAGAAAAAGCCGTTGTTTCATTTCCAGCCGGGAAGTAAGAGTTTTTCGATTGCGACGATGGGCTGCAACTTCCGCTGCGAATTCTGCCAGAACTGGCAGATTAGCCAGGCCGTCGTTGAAACCGGTGAATTTGAGGGCGAGGCAATAAGCCCCGAACAAATCGTAAACGCTGCCATTCAATCCGGCTGCAAAAGCATTTCATACACATATACCGAACCGACCATTTTTATGGAACTGGCCGCCGATTGTGCCAGATTGGCGAAGCAACACGGCCTGAAAAATGTTTTTGTCAGCAATGGCTACCAGACTAGAGAGGCGATTGATTTCGCAGCCGAGTGGTTAGACGCAATCAATTTGGACCTCAAGGCATTCAGCGAAGATTATTATCACCGGTTGTGCAAGGCAAAGCTCCAGCCCGTCCTTGATACTATTGAATACATCGCCAGGCATACCAATATATGGATGGAAACAACGACGCTGCTGCTCCCCCGTGAAAATGACTCCGATGAAGAATTAAAACGGCTCACTGATTTCCTTGTTACAAAAGCCGGCCCCGATTTCCCCTGGCACGTCAGCCGATTTTACCCGCAATATAAATATACCGATTCACAGCCCACGCCGCCCGGGTCGCTGCAGCGGGCTTATGAAATCGGCAAACAGGCGGGGCTGCACTACGTTTATCTTGGCAACATCCCCGGCTCAAAACAGGAAAACACATATTGTTATAAATGCGGCCACCCGCTCATCGAGCGAATAGGCTATAATGTCGCTTCGAATAAAATTAAAGGTTCGCACTGCCCCGACTGCGGCGAAAAAATCGCAGGGAGATGGGAATAAAAAATGAAGATAGTCGCTGATGAAAATATACCATTTGTAAAAGAATGCTTCGCGTCAATAGGCGACGTTCAAGCACTATCCGGCAGGAAAATTACGCCGGAAGCTGTTGCCGATGCGGACTGCCTGCTGGTTCGCAGCATTACGCCGGTAAATGAAAAGCTTCTGGCTGGCAACAAGGTCAAATTCGTCGCCACCGCGACAATTGGCTTCGAGCACGTCGATGTCGATTATCTGAAAAACCGAGGCATCGGCTTTGCCTCGGCACCCGGCTCGAATGCAAATTCAGTCGCTGATTATCTTGTAGCAGCATTGCTTTCTGTTGCTCAAAAACGCAAAATAACCCTCGAAGGCAAATCCATCGGCGTTGTAGGCGTCGGTAACGTAGGCAGCAAAGTGGCGAAAAAATGTGCCGCCCTCGGTATGATTGTCAAACTCAACGACCCGCCATTATTCCGCAAGACCGGCGACTCAAAATACAGGCCTCTAAACGAACTTTTTGATTGCGATTTTATTACACTGCATACGCCGTTGACCCGTGAAGGGCAGGATAAGACATACCATTTGGCGGATGAGAAATTTTTCGCTTCTCTGAAAACCGGGTGTGTTTTCATAAATACCTGTCGCGGGGCCGTTCACGATACTGCCGCCCTAACAAATAAAAAACTCTCCGCCGTCATCCTTGACGTCTGGGAAAACGAGCCGAATATCGACTGTGAACTTTTGAGAATGGTTGATATCTCCACGCCTCATATCGCGGGTTACTCTCTCGATGGCAAAATCGCCGGGATGATTATGATTTACAACGCTGCCTGTAACTACTTCGGCTTAAAGCCAAAACACAAAATCGAGGATTTCCTCCCGCCGCCGACCGTGCCGCAAATAACGATTGATAAAATCAGCCCCGATACGCAAAAGCTTCTTCACGAAATCGTTCAGCAGGTTTATGTAATCAACCGTGACGATTTCAACACCCGCGAAATAGCTATGGTCGAGCCGGAAAAAAGAGGCAAATTTTTCGACGACCTCCGTAAAAATTATCCTGTGCGAAGAGAATTCCAAAATACAACAATAATTTTAGCCACAGAGAGCACAGGGGACACAGAGAATAAATTAAAAGGAATCGGGTTCAAAGTTAAAAGACAAAAGTGAAAAGACAAAAAACCAATAAGTCAAATATTCTCAAATGGCCAACAGGTAAACTGGACTTTTCCAGCGGATGCCTTGTGATGGGTGTTCTTAATGTTACTCCCGATTCGTTCAGCGACGGCGGACAATTTCTCAATCGGGATAAGGCCATCGAACAGGATATTAAAATGGCTGCCGAGGGAGCGGCGATAATCGACGTCGGCCCCGAATCCACAAGACCGGGCGCACAGGCCGTTAACGCTGATGAACAGGTTCGCAGGGCAATACCCGTAATAGCGAAACTTGCAAAAAAAACATCAGTATGTATCAGTATCGATACGACAAATTACGAAGTAGCCAAAGCCGCGTTAGACGCCGGCGCAAATATCATAAACAACATCACCGCTTTAGCTGATGAACGATTAGCACAATTGGCCGCCAAACGAAAAACGCCTGTGATTCTGATGCATATGCAGGGAACGCCGCGGACGATGCAGGTTGAGCCGAAATATAAAGACGTTGTCAGCGAGGTCTTGAAATTTTTACTCGATAAAGCAAGGCGGGCTGAAAAATTCGGAATACCTAAAGAACGAATCTTCATCGACCCGGGCATCGGCTTCGGCAAGACCGTTGAGCACAACCTTAAACTTTTGGCTAATATCGATAAATTCGTAAAGACCGGCTACCGCGTTCTTGTCGGCCCAAGCAGGAAATGGTTTATTGGCAAATTAACCGGCAAAGAAGAACCCGCCGACAGAACTTTCGGCACAGCCGCTGCCGTCGCACTTTGCGCCTCCGCGGGCGTATCGATTGTACGAGTCCACGATGTTGCAAAAATGATTGATGTTGTTAAAATAGCAAACGCGATAATAAAAGAAAAGGTGTGATATGGGTATAAGCAGTCATTCGGGTATGGTTATTCTGGTAATAATAGGGATGGCAACGGTCATCGGCGTTATCGTCATAGCAATGATTGAAGCGAGACGCGAAGACAGCGGAAAGCCGTTGGTACTGCCGAACTCGCCGAAAACCACGACGGATAAGAAAAAGAATTAAACGCAAATCTCGTCTGCTGTTTGGTTAATCCGCATTCAGGGCGATTTTAAGCACCTCGCCGGTATTTTTAACGAATTTGAATTTCATGCCCTTTTTGGCTTCCTTTGGGACTTCAGGCAGGTCTTTTTTGTTGCGGGCGGGCAAAATCACCATCTTTATACCGGCCTGTTTGGCAGCCAATATTTTTTCTTTCAATCCGCCTATTGGCAGCACCAAACCCCGCAGCGTAATCTCACCCGTCATCGCCACATCGGGCCTGACCGGCTTATGCAAAAGCAAACTGACGAGCGAGCTGAACATAGCGACGCCCGCGCTTGGCCCGTCTTTGGGAATCGCGCCTGCCGGGACGTGTATATGGTAATCGAATTTAGTGAACTTACTTGCCTCGATGCCGAGTTTTCCTGCGTTAGATTTCAGGATTGAAAACGCCGCCTGTGCGCTTTCCTTCATCACGTCGCCGATTTGACCGGTAAGCTGTAATGTGCCCTTGCCCGGCATCGACGCCGACTCGATAAACAGTATCTCACCGCCCACGGGCGTAAACGCAAGCGCGGTCGCTACCCCCGGTATCCCCGCTCGCAGGGCAAGCTCCGATTCATATTGCGTAGGCCCGAGTATTTTTGCCAAATCGTCCGCCTTGATGGTTGCCTTCCTCTTTTTATTCTTCGCAATATCAGTCGCCACGGCCCTGCATACCGCCGCGATATTTCTCTCAAGATTACGCACGCCCGCCTCACGTGTATAACTTCGGATAATTATGCCGATTGCCTCACTTTTGATTTTGAGCCGGTTTTTATCCAGCCCGTGTTCTTTCAGTTGCCTCGGGACAAGGTATTTCTTCGCGATGTTCAGTTTTTCCGTCTCGGTGTAGCCGGGTAACTCGATGATTTCCATCCTATCGTGAAGTGCCGGTGGTATCGGCTCTGTGTAGTTGGCTGTGCCTATGAACATCACCGTCGATAAATCAAACGGCTGGTCTAAGTAATGGTCCGTGAAACTGGCGTTCTGCTCGGGGTCGAGCACCTCCAGAAGCGCGCTTGCCGGGTCGCCCCTGAAATCTGCGCCGATTTTATCAAGCTCATCCAGCATAAATACCGGGTTTTTGGAGTTCGCCTTTCGCAGTTCCTGCAGGATTCTGCCTGGAAGCGCGCCGATATACGTTCGCCTGTGGCCTCGTATGTCTGCTTCATCCCGTATGCCGCCAAGCGATATACGTATAAATTTCCTGCCCAAAGCCGCCGCGATTGATTTGCCAAGCGAGGTCTTGCCCACCCCCGGCGGGCCGACAAAGCAAAGTATCGGGCTTTTGCCCGTCGGATTAAGTTTCCGCACCGCGAGGAATTCGAGGATACGTCTTTTCACCTTTTTAAGGTCATAGTGGTCGCGGTTAAGGAGTCGCTGCGCCTGGTTTATATCTATGCGGTCTTTTGTTCCCACAGACCACGGCAATTCGCACACAAAATCCAGATACGTCCTTATCACGCTGTATTCGGGAGAAGCGGACATCATCTTGCTCAGCCGGTCAAGCTCACGCATCGCCTCCGCCTCGACCCGCTCGGGCATCTTCGCCTTTTTGATATTATCACTGAGCAGCTTTAGCTCCTCGACTCTTGAGTCTTCTTTGCCAAGCTCCGTCTGAATTGCCTTCAACTGCTCCTGAAGAAAATACTCACGCTGGCTCTTTTCGACCGAATCGCGAACCCGCCCCTGAATCTTGTGACTAAGCTCGAGGACGTCAAGCTGGTTGGCAAGCTCAACCGAAAGCCGTTCCAGACGTCTCGCGGGGTCAAGCTCCTCCAAAAGCTTTTGCCTTTCATCGGTCTTCAAGCTGATATTGGCCGCAAGATAATCCGAAAGGGCGGATGGGTCCTCGATTTCTTCGAGCAGCGAGGAAACCTCTTCCGGCACGTTGGGACTAAGCGAGATAACTTTATTCGCCGTCTGCCGGACGTTCACCATCAACGCCTGTAATCGCTTGGTCATTCTCGCTGTCGAGTCGAGCAGCCGAACCTTCGCCTTGAGGTATGGCTCGGTCGATGCTACTCCCGTTACCTCGAACCGGGCTATACCGTGAACGAAAATACTAATCGAACCCTGAGGCGCCCTGATAACTTTCAGCACCATTGCGGCCGTGCCCACATCGTAAAGGTCCGTAAATTCCGGCTTGTCGGTATCGGGCTTACGCTGCGTCAATATCCCGATAACCGTCTCATTTGGGATTACATCTTTCAAAAGCGCCTTGCTTTTCTCCCTGCCGACTGCCAGCGGCGCGACTGTCCCGGGAAAAACAACTGCGTTTCTTATCGCGAGTATCCCAAGCTCTTCGGGCAGTTCGAACTTATTATTGTTTACATGGTCATTTTCCTTGTCGCTGTTCTGCCCGCCAGATGTAGAACGTTTCCTCGGCGGCTCCGGCGCCAATATCTCATCCGGCCACGTCTCCGCCGTATAAATAAAATCTTTCAAACTACTGCCCATTTTGCCCCTATACCCGGCTGTTTCTAAAATAATCGCTGTTATCTTTACCTGATTTTGTACAAACCTAACATACGCCTCGGCCTGTGCAAAGTTTAAATTTTGCAAAATTTCAGATTAACCTTCCTCTGCCTGCCCGTTCCAGGCCGACATCCTGCCAAGCTGCTGGCTGCCCCACCGCGCCATTTCTCCCTTTTCGATTTGCTTTCTTATCTCGCTCATCAGCCGCTGATAAAACCGCAGGTTGTGAATTGTCGCAAGAATAGGCCCCATCATCTCGCCCACGTTGAAAAAGTGGCGAATTGCCGACCGCGAAAAATTTCTACAAGTATAACAATCGCAACCCTGCTCAATTGGCCCGGCGTCGGTTATGTGCTCGTTATTTCGCATACGCAGCGGCCCATTCATTGTGAACGCATACGCGTTTCGCCCGTTGCGGGTAGGCAGCACGCAATCGAACATATCCACGCCTGCCATAACCGCCGCGATAATATCCGCGGGCATCCCGACTCCCATCAAATATCTCGGCTTATCATCGGGCAATAATGGTGCGGTATGGCGAACCGTCTTTATCATATTTTCGTGCCCTTCGCCGATGGCAAGGCCGCCAAGCGCATAGCCCGCGAAATCCATATTTACCAGCTCCGCCGAGCATCGCTGCCTCATCGCCAAATCTATCCCGCCCTGTACTATCCCGAAAAGCATCTGTTTCGGGTTATTGTGTGCGTCTTTGCATCGTCTCGCCCAGCGAATCGTCCTGTTGACCGCCCGTTCTAATTTCGCTGGCTCACAGTCGAAAGCAGGGCACTGGTCAAAACACATCGCGATATCGCAGCCCAGCCGATTCTGAATTCTGGTCGCACCCTCCGCGTCGAGATATGCCTTCGCCCCGTCGATATGGCTGGCAAATTCGACGCCATCGTCGTCAATCTTGGTCAGCGAGCTAAGCGAAAACACCTGGTAGCCGCCGCTGTCGGTCAATATGGGTTTCTCCCAGCCCATAAATTTGTGCAACCCGCCGATACCTTCTATCACGTCAACGCCGGGGCGCAGCATCAGATGATATGTATTCGCAAGGATTATTTCCGCGCCAACCTCCCGCAATTGAGCGGGCGTGATACCCTTGACTGTTCCAGCCGTCCCAACGGGCATAAACGCAGGTGTCGAAACATCCCCGTGCGCCGTCTTCAAAACGCCTCGCCTCGCTGCGCTGTTTTTGTCCCGGCACTTTACCTCGAAGCCATTCATTTAGTAAGCTTTCACTAATTTTGAGCCGGGATAATAATGCGATAGAATCTCGCTTGCGGTCTTTCCCTGCATTGCCATACCCTGCGCGCCGCACTGGCACATTCCAACGCCGTGCCCGAAACCTCTGCCCGCCAAAAACGCGACCTTGCCGTCTATAAAGGCAATTTTGCAGGCGATGCTGCGAATCCTGTTGCCTGCCGGGTCAATCGTAAGCCGGAGGTCCTCGCCTCTCAGAAATTCGCTCTTGCCGTTTGTGCCGGTAAGATTAACCATCGTTATACGCGAAAAATCAGAATAGTCACTTTGTTTTACCACAGAGATGTTCGCGATTTCGCCAAGCCCATTAAGCTGCGGATATTTTCTCTGCAAGGCAATCGTAACCGGTCTTTTGTCAAACTGGACCATCGGCCAGAAAAATACGTCCGGTCTCGCAACTGCCCTGCAATATGGACAATCGACCCCGCAAAGCGGCCTAAACGAATCTCCGAAAACATTTTTGGCGTCCTCGGTATGTCCGCCGCAGCTTGAGCTGAAATACGCCGGGAAAAGCTCTTCGCCTGATGCCCCCGCGCCGGGTAGCCCTGCCTGCTCGCACATCAGGACTTCCCCTGATGTTTCACTGACAGCCCTCCGTACGCTCGCTGATTCTCCTCTCAATCCAAGATAGACCTGGCTTGCCTGTGTCCTCGCTACGTCCCAGTCGCGCGTGTAGCCGAATTTCTTTTTGTTGTAAAGGCAATAGGTCCTCGCCGCGATTGCCTGCGCCTTCAATGCCTCCGCCTCCCAGCGGTCAGGCATCTCCGCACCCACAACCCCTGTCAGATACGGCTCAAGGGGCACAATGTTTATCGCTTCAAATGTCAACCCATCAACGTTGGCTTTCAGCAGCAGTTTGCCGCGAAACTCGTTGCCGTCAATCACGAACGTAAACGGCTCATCGGGCGAAATCGTTATCTCGCGGGCAGCGAATCTCCTGCCCTCGATGGCAAACTCTCCCCTCGAAACCGCCACGTTCATCAATTGTCCGCGCTCGGTAAATGTCGTCTCAGGTACCAGAATGCTGCCGTCGCTGTTTAATAAGCTGAATCCCCCTCGCATCTTTATCGTGCAGTGATTGACGTCGTCGGCCAGTAGCACCCGCACCATGTAGTTTTGCCCGGTGTTCATCTGCGGAGTGGGAGTGCTTTGCACGACCATTTGCTCGTGACAACTGAAAAACACCGCACCTGCCGCCAGCACTAACCCGGCCAGCAGACAATTGCCGATTGTTCTCCACGCCCCGAAATCTTTACGCCACCCGAATTGCCGAAACCGCATATTTTTCAGACCGCCAGCTGCGCAAAACCTGTTTCCCTCCCGCCCGCGAAACGTCTTTGCCCCCGCTTTATAAAAACTTTATTCCAATGTCCGCAGCGACAAACCGAGATTCGCCAGGACCCTTTTGACTTCGTTCAAGCTTGTTACGCCGAAATTCTTGCAGCCCAGCAGCTCCGCTTCCGTAATCCGCGTCAGCTCTCCGACCGTACGCATGTTGAGCTTCAGCAGTGCCTTTCTCGCCCTGACTGACCATTGCAAATCCGCTATCGGCTTGCCTGCCAATCCCTGGTCGGCTGCCGGCTCTTCGGCAACACTGGCTGCCGGCGCCGGATCGGCCGGCCCGAACTGCCTGTCCTCCGGCATCATACCAAGCTGCAGGCCCTTGGAATCCAGTATCACTTTTATCTCACGCAAACTCGTCTCGCCGAAATTCTTAAACGCAAGCAGCTCCGCTTCGGTTGTCCTCAACAGGTCCCCGAGCGTATTCAGATTCATCTTCTTGAGGCAGTTCCTGCTTCGCACCGAAAGCTCAAAATCAGACAGCGGCGTTTCTAGAATCTGCATCTTACGGGTCTTTTTCTTCTCCGTCTCTTCGTCGTAAACCATCGTCTTGGAGCTTTCGATATCCTTCAAAAACAAAGTTGCCCGCTTGTGATTCGGATGACACGTCAGAACCTTCTGCACGCATCGCTCGGCCTTGTCGTAATCCGCCTTGTCCTCGTAAATCACCGCCAGGTTCAGCAATGCGCTTGTGTAAATTGGCGACGATGATGTAATCGCCTTGTAGTAGTCAATCGCCGCGTCCTCATCTCCGGAAAGGTCGCAACGGTACGCCAGATGAAACATTGCTTCCTGATGCTTCGGCGAAAGCTCCAGCGCCGCCTTGTAATTTTCGGCCGCCTCATCATACAACCCCTGCTTCTCACGCAGCCGGCCAAGCTGATAATGAAACTCCGCGCTTACGTTTTTGAAATTAGCACAACCTTTAAGCTCTTTTTCCGTTGACTCGAAATTACCTGCCATGCGGTAAGTGGCAGCTTTCTCCAGCGAAACTGCGAGCGAATCCGCCCCTTGTTTTCCGCTGGCGTGGAAGTTCATTATCGCTTCGTCGTAATTGCCAAACCGACGCAGAGCAGACGCAAGACACATAAACTTCTCTTTGCAGTCGTTGCCCTTCTGCAGTTTCTCAATCGCCTCGGCATCTCTGCCCAGGATAAATAATCCAATACCAGCAGCGAGACATCCTTTGCCGCCGGTCTTGCCTATGTTCTGCTCGACCTGCTCCGCAAAGGCCAGCTGGCTCGCCTCGCTCGAATGAATCTGCTCTGAGAGCTTCTTTATTTGTTCCATGCTCAGCGTCTCTTCGCCGAATAAATTAATCCCGCTTTGTGCCTGTGTCGTTGTATCCATTAAAATTCTCCCGAAAAAACTGCCGTCGCTCGGCCTATTGCTTTCAGTTTATAATTTAGGAAGCAGTATTATAATCATATTTATCTTTTTTGCAATACCTTTTAAGTCAAGCAAATATAGGCACTTATGAATATGCCTGATTTTGCGCACAAAAAAGGCCGCACAAAAGCGGCCTTTGATTTTAATGCTGAAACGAACTTACTGCTGTGCCGCCCGTTCCATTTCTTTTAGCTTTTCAGCGGTTACATTCTCAGCGGACAAGTCACCGTATATGACTCTGTAAGTGCCGTCGGAGATTTTCCATCGCATCAAGACGGCATTGGCATCGCCGGACGTAACGTCTTTGCCGTAATACGCAGGGTCATTGCCGTCTCGGCCGAGTTTGGTATAGAACAACACAGGCGCCTGAACCTTCATCATTTTTGCTGTCATCTGCTGCATTTGTTCATCGCTCGGCTTTGTTCCCTTAGCATTAGCGCCCAGTTTTTTCCCGTATATCTCTGCGGACTCCTTCGTTAATGTCATCACATTCATCTGGCTGGGGTAACGACCATCCGCCATTTCCGCGAAAGTGCGTAATCCATCGATAGCGCTTGCTTCGTCCTGACCCGGGAGCTTCATTTCCCCCATTGTCTTGTAATCGGAGGGGATATTCGGCTCGAATACGCCGGGGTCCATTTCCTTGCCCCATTCGAATCCATCCATAACCATAAGCATTTTCGTCGCGTCGGCACCGGTTCCGATATCCGTCTCGATTTCAATTCTCACCGGATATTCAGTAGCGACATCGACCCACGTCCGACCTATGAAATTGTTATAAACACCTCGAACTGCCGGCGGATTATTAACTTCAATACCCTTGACTTCAACGCCGTTGATTGTGTCTTTTCCGAGCTCTCTGAACGGGCCGGTCATAAACTTTGTTATAGCATCTCTCGGGTCCTGCATTTGATTTTTTGACTTTGCCCGCATCTCGTCTGTAAGGACCATCCGCATATATTTTTTCTCGGATGGCATCACCATAACCATAGCATTGCCGTCAGCCGGTACATACATCTGCTGCATAATGCTGCCGTCAAGAAAGAAGTCTATTCTTTGACCATAATCCGATGAGATATATACTTTGGATTCTACATCCTGTCCCTTCTGACCGATAGTTCCGCCGGATATGTGAACGTGCATATTGTAAACACACGTTTTTATCTGGGCCACTTTGTCTGCGATTTGCGCCCATGCGCAGCACTTTTGTGTGCCTTCTCCTGCAAAATAGTAAATACCCGCCGCAACCGCGATAATTATCACAGCAGCAACGGCTAATTTTGTAATTGGACTTCTCATAATGAACCTCCAGATATTCGCGTGTTGATTATCCTGATTCGCTTTCCGGAGTTTCAATGCCTGTTCGCGGACGATTCTGTCCATCACTGCGTTTTCGAGGTCGTTTTGACTGCGAACCGCCCCATCGGCGACAAGACGATTTTGAAGGGCAATTATCTGCTTGAGCTCTTTTCGGCAATCATGACAATCCTTCAGGTGACTTCTGACCATTTCGCCTTGCTGCACGTCCAGCAATTTTTCAATATATCCAACCAGCAGTTCTCTGCATTCAACGCAATTCATGACTGCACCTCACTTTCCTGTGCCGCTTCATCTTTGAGCATCTCTCGCAGCCGTGTATAAGCTCTCGAAAGGGATTTTGTCACCGTGCCGATGGGGATATTCATTATTGTCGCGACATCTTTGCAGGTATGCCCGCCATAATACCGAAGCAAAATCAATTGTCTTGAAAAATCATCGAGCTTGGCAACCGTTTTCGCTAACGGCCAGTCAGGGGCGTTATTCGTCTGGGCATGCATTTGAGCCAGTTTTTCCGCTGCCTGGCGTTCCTTTTGTTCGATTCTTACCTGCTCTTTGGCTACGCGATTGGCAACTCCGAGCATCCAGGCGAAAAACGATTCCGGCTTTTCGAGTGATGACAAGCCGAAATAGCACCTGACGAACACTTCCTGCAGGGCCTCTTCCGCCAAATCGCTTCGTCCGAGTTGCCCCGCTAAATACCCCATAACAGGCCCTTTGTATCGCCGGACGAGGTGTCGAAAATCGTCCGGATGGCCGTCAAGGCACCGCTGAATGTAAAATCCGTCATTTTCAGGCATTTTTCAAACTCCACGTACTAACATATCAAAAAAAAACCGGGTCTTCACTATATAGTGATGGAATTGCCTCTTTTGCGACAAAAAAATAAAAAAGGCCGGGCAAATAGCCCGGCCTTTTGGTTTTTGATTTTTGCCTGTATTAATCTTTTAATTCGCGAACCCAGATATTTCTGAATTTAACCGGATTGCCGTGATCCTGCAAAGATAACGCACCTTTGTCGCCATGCGGGAAATAATCACTTATAGCGTGGGGGCCCATCCAGCCGGTTCCGCCCTGAAGTTCGACATTATCCTGAATTAGGACGCCGTTTTGGAATACCGTAAATCTCGCCTTCCTGTCCACCTTGCCGTCCTTGAACGTCGGCCTGTGGAAGACGATATCGTATGACTGCCATTCGCCCGGCTTCCTGCACACGTTTACAAGCGGAGGATTCCGGCCATAAAGCGCCCCGCACTGACCATCTGTATAAGTCTTATTGTTATAGTTATCCAACACCTGAATTTCGTAAATTTCCATAAGGAATACGCCGCTGTTGCCTCGTCCCTGGCTGCTGCCAATTACCTTTTCCGGCGTGGCGAATTCGATATGAAGCTGGCAGGAACCGAATTTTTGCTTCGTGCGGATGAAGCCGGCGTCTTTTACGGTCTCGAAGTACCCTTCGCCCATTTTCCAGGGGAACGGCCCTTTTGGATTCTTCACGCCTTCCCAGTTGGAGATGTCGTTGCCGTCAAATAGCACAACCGCATCTGATGGTGCCGTCCCGACCTTACCGTCACAACTTGCCTCACCCGGCGTAACAACCGGGGCCATCGGCCTTTTTTCATCGTGGACCATCCATTTTTGGCCATCAACTTCCACCCATTGAATTACTTCCGGCTTTTTCTGCTCAGGGGCAGCATTTGGCTCTGCGCAATTCGCAATCGTCGCCAGCAAAACAATTACCCCCAAACCCAAAACCACGTTCCTGACCATTTTCGTTATCCTTTCAAAACCTGATTAATGTTCCAAACCAACAGCTTTATACCCCAAACCGCCTCGCTTGCCAAGTGCAAGGTTTCACATCGCGTAACTGTGCAGGCCTGGGAAAAGGCGGGAGAGGTTGACCCATAACAGGGTAATTATGATGACGATTAAGCCGACGACTGCCCAGAGCGAATTTATCCGCGAGAATTTCTTGCCGAACATATATCGGAAATGGAAATAGCCGACGTAAACCAGCCAGGAGGCGAGCGACCATAATTCCTTCGGGTCCCAGCCCCACCAGTCGCCCCATGCGTTTTGTCCCCAGATACTTCCGAGAACCAACCCCAGTGTCAACAGCGGAAAGCCCGCGCAAACCATTCGATATGTCGCTTCTTCATGGGCAAGTAACTCACCAGTCATCTCCCTGCCAGTCCATTGTACAACCGCCTGAACGGCTGCTTTTGTCATAAGAATATATGAAAGCATATAAACAAGGACGTGAGGCCCGAAAAGCCAGCTTTGCAAAGCGGGGGGTAATTGCTGGGGTTCTGCGTTAAAAACGAATCCTGCCGGGAAAAGTACAATGAATCCAATCAGCATATCAGCAGCGACGCCGCCTATTCGCAAAACACGGTTGCAGAAAATAGAAATTGGATACGCCAGAATGCCGAGCGTCAAAAATACCTCGAACAGATTTTGTAGCGGGATATGCCTGACATCAATCCAGCGATAAGCGAGAGCCGCACAGCCGACGAGGAACCCAGCCAAAAAGAGAATACGCCCCATTTTTCGCTGACGCGACAACATTACGACAAACGCCAGCAGATACCCGGCCATCGCGGCGTAAATCAGCAAACCCTGAATTGTTTCTTTAATCGCCATTATTTAATCTTCCATCTCCCTGTCGCCGAAGATGTGCCGAAGCCAGAAATGCCAGAAAACCCCGGCACAGAGCAAAATATAGCCGAGAAAAACTATGCCCAGTCCCTTGTCGCTTGTCACACCAAGTATGGTATATCGCCCCGCATCACTATCGTAACCCTGCTGATAAAAAAGATACCCGCCATAATGCAACGGCTTATTGACCTCGATATTTTTCCTCATAACGATCTTATTATCTTTAACGACCTCAACGTCGCTTAGAAAATCCTTAACCGACCTGTGATAGGAAAATTGCAAATTATCATCTGGGTTCGAGTGGCCTGGAAAACGCTCGAATACATATCTTGTTTTTTCGCTGCCGTCGCTGTTTTTCCATAAAAGTTCAAGGGCCGGATTAGGCCCGCCGTTTATGTCCTCAATCGCGACTCGCTTGTTGCCTTCCCGTTTAAGTTTGAAATTCTCGAATTGCCTGACAATCTCAACGCTGCCCAAATCGGCCTGTGGCGAGCTTGCCTGTCCCGAGCTTGTCGAAGGAGTCGAATCCATACCAAGCACATACTTTTGTCCGGGCTGGGCGGGAATTTTAAATCCCTCACCATTTGGTGTCCTGATAATCAATTGTCCCGGCTGGTAATACTCGATTCTGAAATCCACCAGCTTTACCGCGAAAGGCAGCATCTTTATGACGCCATCTCCAAACTCCACCGCCCGTTCGGTTGTCCCTTCGTTGATTATCATTTGGCCTGAGCGAATCGTGTCTGTGCCGGACAATTTATCCTGAATCTTAAACCCCGCCTGCGAGCCGATTATGCCTCCTGCGAGGATAACGATGCAGCCCAGATGAATCAGGAAAAGTCCCCGAAAACAAAGCAGCCGGCGGAATAGGGCTATTGCCGAGATTAAAAGGATTGCGAACACAAGCCAGTAAACCGACAACGGTACCGAATTGAAAAACCCCTTCGCCGATTCTGCTCCTCTGAACGCCCCATAAATCGAAAAACCCGTCAAAAGCAGGATAACAAGCAATCCTGCCCACAAAACAAGGCGTTTTATCTTATTTTTTAATCCCGCTTCAGACGTCATTACATCCAAAAACCTTAAATAACCCCTCAAAAACCGGCTGCAACATATTATATAACGTATTATATTAGGGTGAAATGATTATGTTCTCAAGAACAATGCCTATTTTACAGGCGTAAAAGCTGTAAGTCGAGAGTCACGGTGGTTATAATGAGCCGGGTATGGAGCTAATTCTTCAAAGTGTAAATTATCATGATTGCCCGATTGGACAGCGGGAAAAGGTGTCACTTGCCAACGGGCAGGCTCAGGAGATGCTGCGCGCGCTGCTTGATAAGGACGGTATCGTCGAGGCGGCTATTTTGCAGACCTGTAACCGTACCGAGATTTATCTCTACGCCAAAAAAGATATCGACTGGCGTCAGCCCGTCAGTGAGCTTATGGGGCAATTGGGCAATGAAGCCGGACAAACCTGGCAAAAATACTGCATACAAAAACGCGGCATCGACGTCGCCCGCCATTTGTTTGGCGTTGCCGCCGGCCTCGATTCACAAATGTTAGGCGAAAACCAGATACTTTCACAGGTGAAAGCCGCTTACATTGAATCAATCGGATGCCGGGCGAGCAGGTTTATTTTTCATCGGCTGTTTCATACCGCGTTTCGCGTAGGCAAAGCCGTGCGAACACAAACCGATATCAATTGCGGCGCCGTCTCAATCAGCTTAGCGGCAGTCGAATTGGCAAAAGAAAAAATCAAATCCGATAAAGCTGTCGCAATGATAATCGGCGCAGGTGAAAACGCGGAGCTGGCGGCAAGATACCTGGTCAAGGGGGGACTCAAACAACTTATTATCGCCAACCGCAACAAAGACAACGCCGGCGAGATGTGCGGACGATTAGGCACAGGGAGAGTAATCGGTCTTGACGAAATACCCGGCGCCCTCGATGAAGCTGACTTGGTAATCGCCTCAACAGGCGCGACGCAGCCCGTCGTTAGTTTCGAAAGCGTAAAAGACAAACTCGACAAACGAAAAAAACCGCTATTGATAATCGATATCGCTGTCCCCAGGGATGTAGATGAGCGAATAAGTAAATTCGACTGCGTCACAATCGTCAATATCGACGACCTCGACAAACGAATAGCCGTCAACAGGGAAAAACGCTCTACCGAAATCCCCAAAGCCGAAAAAATCGTCGATGACTTCACAAAACAATTCGCAAATTGGCGCGATTCGCTGTCCGTCGTCCCCGTTGTTACACAGATAACCCAGCGGGCGATTGAATTGGCGCGTGCCGAGGCCAGACGCTACGCGAAGGACTTCGGCCCCGCAAACGCCGCCAAACTCGAAATCTTCGCCGAATCACTCGCCAAAAAGCTCTTGCACGGCCCGGTCAGTTTCCTCAAAGACGCAAATGACGACGACCCTACCACACAGCAGCTTCGCGCCCTCGACCTGGTAAATAAAATGTTTCTCCTCGACGAAGAGCAGCCGAAATGAAAAAAACGCTCACCATCGCGACTCGCACCGGCTCGCTGGCTATTGTCCAAACACAAATCGTTGTTTCCGCCATACAAAAATTATATCCAGACCTTGATATCCGCATAAAAAAAATCGCAAGCCAGGGCGATAAAGACCGTCAGACAACACTTTGGGAATTGAAAGAGACCGGCTTTTTTACGTCAATTCTCGAAGACGCATTGCTCGCGGGCCAAGCCGATGTAGCGGTTCACAGTTTCAAAGACCTCCCGACCTCAATCCGCGAAGGACTCACAATAGCGGCAGTCCTTGAACGCAAATTTCCTGAAGATTGTCTGGTCTGTGCCTCGTTAATAAAATCCCTCGATGAATTGCCCAAAGAAGCGATAGTAGGCACTTCAAGTTTGCGAAGGACCGTTCAGTTAAAACGATTGCGCAGCGATTTGAAGTGTGTTCCCATACGAGGTAATGTTCCTACTCGCCTCAAAAAACTCGAACAGGGCGACTCCCTAAGGGACAGGTTCGACGCAATTGTTTTGGCGCGGGCAGGTCTTGAACGACTTGGTTTAGCCGACAAAATCTCAATCACCTTTGACCCGACCAAATTTACGCCATCGCCCGCACAGGGTGCTCTGGCTGTTGAAGTCCGGGCCGACGACACCGAAACAAAAGAAATAATATCGAAACTCGATGATAAAGACGCACGCATAACAACCACCGCTGAACGCCAGGTCTTCTCCGCCCTCGGCTGCGGCTGTCACGCCCCGGCGGGAGTATTCGCTAAAATTGACGGTTCGAAAATCACCATCTCCGCCTGCTTCAGTGACCCGGACGGCCAAAACTTCTCGCACGCGACCCTCTCGGGCCCCATTGCCGATTCCGCCAAATTAACCCAAACCCTCGCAGATAAACTCAGGCGAAAAAGCAGTTAGCAGATTACACGCTGTGCGGCAAAGCGTTCAACGGGCATTCTTCGCATTTAGGTGTTGGCTTACAGAAATCCTTGCCAAGATGAACAAGAAGGGCGTGATATTCGTTAAAAAGTGAAATGTCAGAAGGTAAATTCGATTCAAAGGTTTCCTGAATTTGATGATAATGGTTCGACGAGCTCACCACAAAAAGGTCCGCATCCTCACTAATCAACTGATGCCTCGCGCAAATCCTTGCCGTATAAGCATCGACTACAAAGACGGGACGATTGAGGGCGTAAAGCAAAATCGAGTCGGCTGTTTCGGGGCCGATACCTTTTACGCTAAGCAATTGCTCTCGCAGTTCCGTAGTCGGCACATTTTCGAGATTTTCCAGTTTGCCTGAATAATTTTCAAAGAACCAGTCGAGGAAGTTTTTCAATCGTTTTGCTTTTATATTGAAGTACCCGGCTGGCCTGATAAGAGCTGCAAGTTTTGCGATATCGAGACGATGCAGCTTATCAGGGGTAAGCAAATTGGCGTTTTTAATATTGGTAATCGCCTTTTCGACGTTGGTCCAGTTGGTATTCTGGGTAAGAATCGCCCCAACAATAACCTCAAACGGCGTATCCCCCGGCCACCAGTCCTGCGGCCCGAATTGCTTATACAGCAAATCGTAAATCTCTTTCAGTTGGTCAGATAGCATAGATAGGATTATACAGATACCCTGCCAGAATGGCGAGAGATGGGTTGGCCTGACTGCCAAAAGTGGTTTGACAAAGAAGAACAGTCAGTTACGGGTTCAATTTTAACTTCTTATATTAAAAGGAGTTAGGAAAAGAACTGGTATTGCAGGCCGTATTGGTATAGTATTTGCAGGTCTTATCACACTGGAAACAGGTTTTACCGCCGAGAACGCTGAGGCCGCTGAGAAAAACTAAAATTAATCTCTGCGAGCTTTGTGGTCTGGGCGGTGAGTAAGAATTGAGACAGACAAGGTTTTGTTGATATTTATAAGGAGAGCATGCAATGGCAGTGAAACAGTTGGCATTTGATGTTGAAGCCCGCAAGGGGTTATTGAAGGGCGTTGAGAAGTTGGCCAAGGCGGTCAGGGCAACGCTGGGGCCCAGAGGCCGAAATGCGATTATCGATAAAGGATGGGGCGGGCCTACCGTCACAAAAGACGGCGTAACCGTCGCGGAAGAAATCGAACTATCCGATAAAAACGAGAACATGGGCGCCAAGTTAGTCAAAGAGGCGGCCAGCAAGACATCGAAGATAGCAGGCGACGGGACAACAACAGCGACCGTCCTTACCGAGGCGATGGCCACCGAGGCGTTCAGGAACCTGGCTGCCGGCGCAGACGCGATGTCGCTTAACCGCGGCATGCAGGAGGCATCGAAAGCGGTCGTCGAGAAATTAAAGACGTTAGCCAAGCCCGTTGATATCAGCAAGAGGACCGATATCGTCAACGTCGCGTCAATCTCAGCAAACAATGACAGCGAAATCGGCAACAAAATGGCAGACGCCTTTCAGCGGGTCGGCAAAGACGGCGTGATAACAATCGAGGACGGCAAAGGATTTGAGACAACGGTCGATTTTGTCGAAGGTATGCAGTTTGACCGCGGATACCTGTCTCCTCATTTCGTTACCAACCAGGACAATATGACCTGCGAGTTAGAAAGGCCATTAATATTAGTTTACGAGGATAAAATCAGCAGCGTGGCGAAGTTGGTGCCATTACTCGAAAAGTCAGCAAAAGCGAAAAGGCCTTTACTCATCATCGCCGAAGACGTCGAAAGCGAGGCGCTGGCGACATTGGTGGTCAATAAATTAAAGGGAATTATTCAGTGCGCAGCCGTAAAAGCTCCGGGCTATGGCGACAGACGCAAGGCAATGCTGGAAGATATCGCCGTATTGACCGGTGCAGACCCGATATTCAAAGATTTGGGAATCGAGCTTGAGAGCATCAGCGCCAAGCAACTGGGTCAGGCAAAGAAAGTAACCATCGATGGCGACAACACGATTATCGTCGAAGGCGCAGGCGATGAGGCAGCAATCAAAGGCAGAATCAAACAGATTCAGGATGAGATATCGAAAACCACCAGCGACTATGATAAAGAAAAATTACAGGAACGCCTGGCGAAACTCACCGGCGGTGTTGCCCAGATTAAAGTCGGCGGAGTGAGCGAAGCCGAAATGAAAGAGCGAAAAGCGAGAATCGAAGACGCACTGCACGCAACAAGGGCAGCCATTGAAGAAGGCATAGTCCCCGGCGGTGGTGTCGCATTGATTCGCTGCATCGACTCGATTAAGGCGTTGAAACTTACCGGCGATGAGAAAACAGGCGCAGATATCGTCGCGAAAGGCCTGACGATGCCATGCTATTGGATAGCCGCAAATGCCGGTGCGACAGCGAACCTGGTTGTGAGCAAAGTCGCGGAAGGCAAAGGTGCGTTCGGCTACAACGCGGACAAAGACATCTACGAGGACCTGATTGCTGCCGGCGTCATCGACCCGGTTAAAGTAACGAGAATCGCACTGCAAAATGCCGTGAGTATCGCCGGATTGCTGCTGACGACGGATTGCGTTATTACGGAAAAGCCGCAGGATAAGAAAGAGGGGCACCAGCATCCCGGTATGGGCGGAATGGGAGGTATGGGCGGCGGCATGGGTGGAATGGGCGGCATGGACGATTACGGAATGTAAAAAAAAGAATACAGAAAACAGAAGACAGGATATAGAAGATAGAAGGAGATTTGGATATGAAGTTGACGCCATTGGATGACAGAGTGGTAATAAAGCAATCAGAAGCGGAAGAGAAAAGCGCGGGCGGAATCATACTTCCTGACGCGGCGAAGGAAAAACCGCAAAGAGGAAAAATCATCGCCGTCGGGCCGGGCAAAATTTTAGACAACGGCAAACGCGGCGAAATGAACGTCAAAAAAGGTGACGAGGTTCTTTACGCCAAATATTCAGGCAACGAAATCGAGATTGACGGCGAAAACTACGTCATACTGCACGAGGGCGACATACTCGGCGTGATAGAAAAGTAAAAAGCAAAAAGTAAAAAGTCAAAATTGCGGATGGAAATTGATTTCCTTTTTCGCGGGAATGACAAAGAAAATTGAGAGGTTGAAGATATGGCAAAGCAATTGATGTTTGATGATGCGGCGAGGCAGCAGCTTAAGGAAGGTTTGTCCGAGCTGGCCAATGCCGTGAAGGTTACATTAGGGCCTACGGGCAAAAACGTGATATTACAGAAAAGCTGGGGTTCGCCCAAAATCACGAAGGACGGCGTAAGCGTCAGCAAGGAAATAGAGCTGCAGCAGCCGTTCAAAAATATGGGCGCCAAAATGGTCAACCAGGCGGCAAGCAAAACAGCCGACGAGGTTGGCGACGGCACAACGACGGCGACGATACTGGCAGAGGCGATATACAACGAGGGCCTCAAATACGTTACCGCGGGCGTTAACCCGATGGCGATACAGCGTGGCATCAACAAGGCGGTCGCCAAGGCCAGCGAATTCATAAAGTCGATTTCGACGCCGGTAAAAGGCGATGACATTGCCAAGGTGGCGACAATCAGCGCCAACAACAACGTATCGGTCGGAAAATTACTCGCCGAAGCGATGGAGAAGGTGGGCAAAGACGGCGTCATAGAGATTGAAGAAGGCAAAGGCACGGAAAACGAGGTCAATGTCGTCGAAGGTATGCAATTCGACCGCGGCTACATATCGCCTTACTTTATGACCAACCCCGAAACACTGGAATGCGTGCTTGAAGACGCACATATCCTGCTGCACGAAAAGAAAATCTCGAACGTGCGGGAAATGATACCTCTGCTCGAAAAAATAGCGCAGGTAGGCGGCTCATTATTGATTGTGGCTGAAGACGTCGAAGGCGAAGCCCTGGCGGCGCTCGTTATTAACCGCCTGCAGGGAGTCCTCAAGGTCTGCGCGGTCAAGGCGCCGGGATTCGGCGACAGACGCAAAGCGATGCTCCAGGATATGGCCACATTGATTGGCGGCGAGGTTATCAGCGAAGACCTCGGAATAAAGCTGGAAAAAATCGAGTTGTCACAACTCGGCAAAGCCAAGAAAATTGCCATTGATAAAGAAACCACAACGATAATCGAAGGTGCAGGCAGCAAGAAAAACATTCAGACAAGATGTGAGCAGATACGCAACCAGATGGAAAAAACGACGAGCAGCTACGATAAGGAAAAATTACAAGAGCGGCTCGCGAAACTCACAGGCGGCGTTGCGGTAATCAAGGCAGGAGCGGCGACCGAAACGGAAATGAAAGAGAAAAAGGACCTGCTCGACGACGCACTGCATGCGACAAGAGCGGCAACACAGGAAGGCATCGTCGCAGGTGGCGGTGTGGCGTTCCTGCGGGCGATAGCCGTAGTCGAAAAGGAAAAGAGCAAGGCCAAGGGCGACGAACAAATTGGGTTTGAGATTATAGCTCAGGCCCTTCGCAAACCCACGATGCAGATTGCGGACAACTCCGGCGAACACGGTGACGTTATTGCCGCCAAGCTGCTGGAACGATTAGACAGCGAAAAGAACGTCGGATACGACGCCAACAAGGGCGAGTTTGTGGATATGCTGAAGGCCGGCATCGTTGACCCGGCCAAGGTCGTCAGAACCGCTCTTGAAACAGCAGCATCGGTCGCGGGGCTTATGCTGACTACCAGCGTGCTGATTACCGACCTCAAGGACGATGATAAAGATGCTGAGCCGATTGCAGGTTCAGTAAGATAATTTTGAGTTGTTAATTTGTGACCCCGTAATAAATTGCGGGGATAAATGATATGCCTAAACGTGATTACTACGAGGTTTTAGGGGTTGCGAAAAATGCCTCGCCGGACGATATTAAACGCGCGTACAGGCGTATGGCGATAAAGTACCATCCCGATAAAAACCCCGACAACAAAAAAGAAGCCGAGGTGAAGTTCAAGGAGTGCGCAGAGGCATACGAAGTCCTCAGCGATACTGAAAAACGCCAGCGATACGACCAGTTTGGCCACGATGGTCTTCGCGGCTCGGGCGTTCGTGATTATTCGCATATGCGATGGCAGGATATCGGCAGCTCTTTCGAGGACATATTCGGCTTCGGAGACCTCAGTGACCTTTTCGGAGGTGGGGCACGAGGCCGCAAAGGTGCCAGACGCGGCCCTACGAGAGGTTATGACCTCGAAACGATGGTCGAGTTGTCGCTGCAGGAAGTGGCCAAGGGCACAGAAAAAACAATCGAATTCACTCGCCAGGATTTATGCGGCGAATGCAACGGCACAGGCAGCGCGAAAGGCGCGAAACCAAGCGCCTGCCCGACGTGCGGAGGTACGGGGCAAGTCGCAAGAGGCGGCGGGTTCTTCCAGATGGTTTCAACCTGTCCGCAATGTCGAGGCACGGGAGAAGTAATAACAAACCCGTGCAGGCAGTGCAGCGGCTCCGGCCACATGCCCAAACAGCGTGTCGTTAACATAAAGATACCCGCCGGAGTCCACGAGGGCCAGGGTGTCCGTGTCAGTGAAGAAGGCGAGCCGGGACGCGATGGCGGCCCAAGAGGCGATTTGTACTGCTATGTTAAAATTAAGCCGCACGAATTTCTTGAACGCGACGGTAACGACCTTATCGCGGCTGTGCCCATAAGCTTCACGCAGGCATCCCTGGGCGCGACAATCGAAGTGCCCAGCTTGGACGGTATGAAGGAATTGAAAATACCCGCCGGCACTCAGCACGGCAGCATGTTTAGAATAAAAGGACAGGGCCTGCCCGATTTGAGAACCAGGCGAACAGGCGATGAGCTTGTGCATATAATGGTTGAAATACCGACAAAACTGAATGCCAAACAGGAAGAGCTGCTGCGGGAGTTCGCGAAAACCGAAAACAAAAGCGTCTTCCCAAAAGCGAGCGGCTTTGTTGAGCATTTGAAAAACTATTTTAGCGGCAAATAAAAATGTTCCAGAAAAAGAAAGATAACGAAAAACCGAAGACTGAGGACGGAGGACAGAAGACGGAAGAACAACCGGCATCTGTTCTTAATTCCTCTTCTCCGGGCGAAGCAGTGGAACAGCAAAAGAAAGTGGAAGAACTGCAAAAACAACTGGAAGGGCTTCGCAAAGAAAAAGATGACATCTTCGCCAAATTGCAGCGGTTAGCCGCGGATTACGATAATTATCAGAAACGTTCGGCTAAACAGGTAACCGACAACGTCGCTTACGAAAAAGACAAAATAGTAAAATCGCTGCTGCCGATCCTGGATAATTTCGAGTATATCCTTGCCAATACCTCCTGCGGCGCAGCCGACGAGACATTGCTGCAAGGCGTAAAAATTATTTACGACCAAATGCTGGCTGTTCTGAAAGGTCACGGAATAGAGCAAATCAAATCAGCAGGAGAACAATTTAACCCGGCTCATCACGAGGCGATTACTCATCGCAGCGAAACCAGCAAGGAAGAAGGCCTTGTTCTCGAAGAATTGCAAAAGGGCTACAAGCTCAACGGCCGGCTGATTCGCGCAAGCAGGGTAGTCATCAACAAAACACCTGAACCGCAGACGCCGCCGCAACCGGAAGAGCCGGAAACAAAGGACACGCAGTAGTTATGCCTACTTACGAATACAAATGCGATAAATGCGGCCACCTGTTTGAAAAAATGCAAAGCATGACCTCCAAATCACTGCGGAAATGCCCTAAGTGCGGAAAATCCTCCCTCAGACGGCTCATAGGCACAGGCGCAGGACTCATCTTCAAAGGCAGCGGTTTTTACGCCACCGATTACAGAAGCGAAAGCTACAAACAAGGCGCGAAATCAGAAACATCTCCCAAACCCAGCGAGAAAAAAGAAACAACTACAGCACCGGTAAAATCGGAAGCCAAAAGCACAGGCGAAACAAAATCAAAACCTAAAAAAACAAAACCATCACCCGCATAACTGACGGTAAACGGCCTCGATAGTATCGACCATCGTATCGGGGCTGAATTTATCTCTCACAAACTCGCGTCCGTTAGCCCCCAGTTTTTCACGAAGCCCCTTATCCCGTATCAATTCCGCACAGGCAGAAGTCAATTGTTCGACATTTTCCGGCGCAATCAGCCGACCCGTATTCTCATTGACGACCTCCCTTGCGCCGTCGAGGTCGAAACATATCGTGGGCCTGCCGCAGAGCATTGCCTGCGGCAAAGTTCTCGCGAGACCTTCTCGCAGCGAACAGTGAACAAGAATATCCGATGACTGCAAAACCGTCGGCATCATATTCGGCGACAGTAAGCCGGTGAACCTAAACCTGTGACCAAGACCCAGTTCGTTAACCTGCTTTTTATATTTGTCGCCTAAAATTCCGTCGCCGACGAAGAGCCAGATTACATTCGGGAATTGTTTGGCAAGCGACTTGGCGGATTCGATTATGAATTCGTGGCCTTTGAGATGAAACAGCCGCGCGATAGTTACAAGCACAATCGAATCTTCCGGTATGGCGTATTCCTGCCTGAACCGGTTTTTATCCTCATCGGAAATTGGTTGTAGAAAATCGTCTTCTTCAATTGCGGAATATGCGGTTGCGTATTTGTCGGGTGAGCCAATACCGACTGCCAGCGATTGATTTGTCATCGCGTCGGCCACGCTTATGAAAAAGTCGGTACGTTTGGCTGCGGCCTTTTCGACCGCGATATAAAATTTATTGAGCATTGCGCTTTGATACGGATGAAAAGACAAACCGTGAACGCCGTGAACAATATGGGGCAGATTTGCCCCCCATTTACCCTTAAGCGAATGCGCCGCATATCGCCCCAGTATGCCCGCTTTGGCGGAATGAGTATGAACTATATCGGGCTTCAATGCCCGCAGAACATCTTTGATTTGAAAATACGCCGGTATGTCGTAATGGGGGTTAATCTGGCGTCGCAGGTCGTTAAGGATGGCGAAATTAAATTTCTGGTTTTGCGCAAATTCATACAAATCCCCCTCCGGCCCAAGCGCAGGCCCAGTCAGCAGCGTAACATCATGACCCCGCTCGGCAAGCAGTTTGCAGGTAATCAGCGTATTCTCTTGCGCGCCGCCTAAAATCAACCTGGTTATTATGTGAACGATTTTCATTGTAAAATACGGTGGGGTAAATCCCGCCCTACTTTGTTAAAACTGGCTATCCAAGTATTCTTTAATATTGTACGTTGCTACTCCTGCCTTTTTTGCAGCCTTATATTGTTTCTTATCTTCTGTAATCAGGGGGTACTGATGTTTTTTAGCCACAAGAATAAAAAGCAAGTCACCAGATTTAATATACGGCACAGTTAAGTCAAAATAATTGCGGATGAATTTATCATCGATAGGGACTTGATTAATCTCAAGTGGAGAGTTCTCCGAGAAATATTCTGTCGACAGAGGACCACAATTGGTTGAAAGACGTTCACAATCTATCGCACTCTTGAGTTCAAGGATAGCATGCATTGGAATAGTGATTGATAGTTTTTTCTTTTGAATTAATTGTGCAAGTTGCCGAGATATTTGATGCCGCGGTCTACTTGTTAAGAACATATCAATCAGAACAGAAGTATCGATTACCATTTTGAGTAACCCTAAAGAATAAAAGAAATAACAAATCTTATTTAGAACGCAATCTTCAATATTTTATCCACATCAAGCAAAGGCCTTCCGGCGGGGCGATGGGGCCTGCGGCCCGGCGGTTTTTCGCCTCGATGATTTCCGGGATTTTATCCGGCTTCATCCTGCCCACGCCAACTTCGACAAGTGTCCCGACGATATTCCTTACCATATTATAAAGGAAACGGTCGCCTTCGACATCGATAAATACCCAGTCGTCAACCATAATTGGTTCGTCGCACGGATTTTGGGGCGGAAACTTCGATGAATATACCTCGCAGCGGAAAATCGTGCGGATTGAATCGGTGCGGTGGTCGTCCGCCGTGGCGAATGACTTGAAATCCTGCTTGCCCATCAGCAATTGGGCTGCCTGGTTCATAAGGGCAACGTCGAGCTTTGCATTAGCAAGGTGCCAGCAGTGATGAATTTCGAAAACGGGCCTCGCCTGGCCTGTGAAAATGGAATAACGGTAGAGTTTGCGCTTCGGGTCGCCTATGACGTTGAAGCCCATAGGGATATCAACCGCCTCAACTACGGCGATATCCGCAGGCAATCGGTCGGTGATTGCCTTGGCGAGATTCTTTGTGGGGATAGGCGAATCGATTTGAATTAACGCGACCTGGCCTTTTGCGCTTACGCCCGCGTCGGTCCTCGATGCGGCTGTTACCCTGGTGCGCCAGCCCAGCAATTCGCTCACCGCATTTGCAAGCTCCGCCTGTATGGTTCTTTTGCCGGGCTGTATTTGCCAGCCGTGGTAGCTGGTGCCGTCGTATGATATCGTGAGTTTTACGTTACGCAGCGCCATATAGGAATAAAAAAGCCCCCGGTATTACCCAGGGGCTTTCGTAAAATCTCCTGATTACAGCAATTTTTCGGCGATTTGAATCGCGTTGAGAGCCGCGCCTTTGCGGAGCTGGTCGCCCGCGACCCAGATATTTATGCCGCGATTTTCCGGTATTGAGAAATCCTGCCTGATTCTGCCGACGAATACATCGTCCTTGCCGGTCGCGTCGATGGGCATGGGAAATCGATTATGCTCACGGTCATCGAGAAGCGAAACGCCCGGCGCATCCTTGAGGATATCCCTGACCTCATCGGGTGTAATCGGGTCGGTGAACTCAAGGTTGATGCTCTCGCTGTGCGCCCGCAAAACCGCGACGCGAATGCAGGTCGCGGTAATGGCGATATCCTGATAATCGAATATCTTCCTGGTCTCGTTGACCATTTTGACTTCTTCCTGGTTGTAGCCGGTTGAGTCCAGCGCAGAATTGTGACTGAACACGTTGAACGCAAGCTGATAAGGCAAAACCTTGATGGTGGGCTTTTGGCCCGCCAGAATCTCGCGCGACTGCTGCTCAAGCTCCAGCATCGCCGCCTGCCCCGCGCCGCTCGCTGCCTGGTAGGTGCTTACGACCATACGTTTCACCGGGTTTGCCTTATGCAAAGGCCACACCGGAACAATACCGATAATCGTCGAGCAGTTCGGATTAGCGATAATGCCCTTGTGCTCCTTGATCATCTGCGGGTTAATCTCCGGGATAACCAGAGGAACATCGGGAACCATTCTGAACGCAGACGAGTTATCAACCACTACCGCGCCCGCCTTTACTGCCGCCGGCGCGAATGTCTTGCTTCTGTCGGCTCCTGCGCTGAATAACGCTATATCGACCCGGTCGAAACTCTTGTCTGTCATCTGCTCAACTACGTATTCCTTACCCTTGAACTGGATTGTCTTGCCCGCGGACCTGGTGCTCGCCAGCATCTTTATAGAATCAAAAGGAAAATCCCTTTCTTCGATAATACTCAAAAATTCCTGTCCGACCGCGCCGGTCACGCCGGCTATTGCTACATTACAACCCATACGAATACTCCTTAAATTATCACAAAAAAGGCAGCCGAATATAGCTGCCCCGCCATTTCATCAAGTTCAGACGAATTCTGTATTTTAATAACATTATTAGCAAAAAGCAAGAGGTTTTGGCTTCGTATTTCCGCCGTTTCAGCCCCGCCACGCTCGCCGAAGCCCCTGGCGAAGGCAAATGGCGGGGTTTGCTGCAACGGCAAATTTAACGTCTCCGGCGTATTTTATGCCGTTTGCTCATAGTCGAGAATCTGCCCCTGTGCAGCCCGGGCTGCACTTTCGGCGTCTCGATTTTGATGTGAACATAGGTAAAGCCGGGACATTCAATGGGAGTTACATCCCGCCCGATGAACCTTTCAATCTGTCGAAGCTGTTTATGCTCCTCACTTGAAACAAAGGTAATCGCGTCGCCCATTGCCTCAGCCCGACCTGTCCTGCCGATACGGTGGATATAGTCCTCCGGTATGGCTGGGACGTCGAAATTTATGACGTGCGATATCCCCGTAACGTCGATGCCGCGTGCCGCGATATCTGTCGCGACCATAACGCGATAATCCCCGTTTTTAAAGCCATCAAGCGCGCGCTGTCGCTGGCTTTGTGTCCTGCCCGAGTGTATCGCCACCGACTCGACGTTCGCCCGCTCAAGGTGCCGGTTAATTTTGTCCGCGCCATGCTTGGTGCGAGAGAATATCAGCACGCTCGACATATTCCCATTTTGCAGCAAATGCAAAAGAAGCCCGATTTTCCTGTCCTTCTCAACCATATAAATATGCTGCTTGATTGTCTCGATGGGGTTGCGGGGCCTGCCGACCTGAATCATCACGGGCGACCTCTGCACGCCCGCCGCGAGATTACTTATCTCCGGCGTTACCGTCGCCGAGAAGAGCATTGTCTGGCGATTTGTGGGCACAGCCGAAATGATTTTCCGCACGTCCCGGATGAAACCCATATCGAACATCCGGTCCGCCTCATCTAAGACCAGCACCTCAACTTGGCGCAGGTCAATAGTCCGCCGGTTCATATGGTCCAGTAGCCGGCCGGGCGTCGCGACAACGATATCAACTCCCTGACGAAGCGCGCTGAACTGCCCATTGATATTCACGCCGCCATAAACGGCCAATGCCCGCAAACGCAAAAACCGCCCATAATCACGTATGGAGTGTTCGATTTGCACCGCCAATTCCCGCGTTGGCGTCAAAATCAGCGCGCGAACAACCTTCTTTCTACCCGCCTGCTCGTGGCTTAGCCGGTTCAAAATGGGCAAAACAAACGCCGCCGTCTTGCCCGTGCCCGTCTGGGCGCAGCCGATAATGTCCTTGCCTGCAACCGCTGAGGGAATCGCCTGTGTCTGAATTTCCGTCGGGGCCGTGTAGCCCGTGGCCAGAATACCCTTCACTAGAGGGTCGGCCAGTCCAAATGTCTTAAATGGCATCAGTTAATCCTAAAAAAATATTATTTTTTGTCCGCCATTTCGACCGTAATCCCGATTCATCGGGACACAATGGATGCACGAAGGGAAATCTATTGACAAAAAGATTCCTTGACTCGCCTTTGGCTCGCTCGAAATGACACCATACGATATGTTTCACAACACGTCTGGATTGAGTCATATTTTCGGCATTATACCACATCATCCATAAAACGGAAGAACTAAAATGAAAATCTGTTCTCCATGCAGATTATAGTAACAATGGAGAATATATCAAAGCGTTGCATGATTTCCGAGTTGACACCAATATCGCAATTGCCTATAAACCTCAAGAACAAACCGCAATCCTGCGGCCGAAAGGAGAAAGGCAATGCAAATACCTGTGAAGATATTCTTTTTAGGAATGAGCATTTTTTTTGTGGCATCTACCTTTGCTCAATCATCAGATGTAAATATCAATCCTGACCTCTTAACGAAACGCTGGCAGGCATCGTGGGTTTCACATCCGACGGCGTCGCCGAAAGATTACGGCGTGTATCACTTCCGCAGGACGTTCGACCTCGAAACGCAACCTGAAAAATTTATCGTTCACGTCTCGGCGGACAACCGCTATCGCCTCTTCGTCAACGGCCAAAGCGTCTGCCGTGGTCCTGCACGGGGCGATCTTATGCACTGGCGGTTCGAAACTGTCGATATTGCCCCTTACCTTGTAAAAGGCAAAAACGCAATCGCCGCGGTCATCTGGAATTTCGGCGAATTTATCCCTGCTGCGCAAATGACCCTGCGTACGGCCTTCGTTCTCCATGCCGATGACCAGCGTAATAACTTCGTCAACACGGGTTCGACAAGCTCACCGCAGGCCGACCAGAAATGGAAGGTCATTCAGGACACAGCTTATTCGACCATTCCATCCTCACTGAGCGGTTTCAACGTCGTCGGCCCGGGCGAAAAAATCGTCGCGGATAAATACCCGTGGGGCTGGCAGCAGACCGATTTCAACGATGCCGGATGGCCAAACGTTCGCCTACTCGACAAAGCCGTGCCTCCCGGTGTTGCAACCAATAATTCGTGGATGCTTGTTCCTCGAACGATTCCGCTGACGGAGGAGAAATTGCAGCGAATTGAAAAAATAAGAAGAGCAACGGGTTTCGAAATCAACGATTTTTCTTTCGACGGCCAGCGCAAACTGGCAATTCCTCCGAATACAAAAGCGACAATTCTCTTCGACCAGACCTTTCTCACCACCGCCTATCCCGAACTTTCAATCAGCGGGGGTAAGGACTCACAAATTACCCTGACATATAGCGAAGCACTTTTCGATTCCAAAATGCAAAAAGGAAACCGCAACGAAATCGAAGGCAGAAAAATCTATGGCTACATAGATACCTTCCTGCCCGATGGCGGCGATAATCGCCTCTTCAGCACGTTGTGGTTTAGGACCTGGCGTTATCTCCAGATGGATATCCAAACCAAAGACGAACCGCTCACAATCAACGATTTTCTTGGCAGATTCACTGCGTATCCGTTTAAGGAAAACGCTTCTTTCAGCGGCAGCGATCCAACCATAAAAAATATCTGGGACGTCGGCTGGCGCACCGCGCGGCTTTGCGCCAACGAAACATATTTCGATTGTCCCTACTACGAGCAGCTCCAATACGTAGGCGACACACGCATACAGGCGCTTATTTCGCTTTACGTCTCCGGCGATGACCGCCTTATGCGAAACGCTATTGCCGCCTACGGCGACTCAAGAATTCCCGATGGCCTGACCCAAAGCAGGTACCCATGCTCATCTATGCAGATTATCCCGCCTTATTCGCTGTTCTGGGTTGCTATGGTTCACGATTACTGGATGCACCGCGACGACCCCCAGTTCGTCAAATCATATTTGCCCGGCATTGACTCCGTTTTGAGCTGGCACGAAAAGTATATCGGCTCAAATGGAATGCTCGGCCCGCTCCCGTGGTGGAATTTCGTTGACTGGTCCTGGAGATGGGACAGCAAAGTAGATATTGGCGGCGTGCCTCCATGTGACAAACTCGGCCAATCCTCAATCCTTACGCTTCAATTTGTTTATGCTCTAAATTACGCCGCACAACTCAATGACAATTTCGGCAGGAAGTATTTCGCGGACCATTACAGACAGCTTGCCGATTCACTTAAAAAATCCACATACAAACTTTGCTGGGACGATAAACGCGGCCTACTGGCCGATACGCCAGATAAAACCATTTTCAGCCAGCACGCCAATATCCTCGCCGTGCTCGTCGATTTGGTCCCGCCCAGCGAGCAGAAAAAATTGATGGAAAAAGTCATCTCTGAAAAAGGCCTCACCCAGTGCACGTTTTATTTTCGTTATTATCTTGTCCGGGCCATTAAAAAAGTCGGCCTCGGCGACCGCTATATCGAAATGCTCCAGCCCTGGCGCGATATGCTCAAAATAGGCCTTACGACCTTTGCGGAAAATCCCGAACCCACCCGCTCCGACTGCCACGCATGGAGCGCAAGCCCCAATTATGATTTACTCGCGACCGTCTGCGGTATCGAGCCGGCCAAACCGGGCTTCAAATCCGTCAGAATCGAACCGCACCTTGGCCCTCTAACCTGGGTCGAGGGCAAAATTCCCCATCCTCTCGGCGAAATTACTGTTCGCCTCGAACGCGATGGGAAAACCGGCATTAAGGGCAGCATAACTTTGCCCCCGGGCCTGACTGGAAAGTTTTTCTGGAACGGAAAATCAGCCGATCTGAAATCCGGCTTGCAAACGATTACTTTGTAAAATCCGGAACAAGGCGTTTCTCAAACTGGGGATGAATCGGTCGTTTCAGCCGGGTTGATTTTCGCAGGCAGGGGGGGTATAGTAAGGGGCTTAAAAGGCAGTTGCCGTGCATGTATTTTAATGTCTTATTTTAAGATTCAGAGGAATCAGCTATGCCGGAAAACAAGCGTTACGGTTACTTCGATAACAAAGCTAGGGAGTTTGTCATCACCAGGCCCGATACTCCCACACCATGGATAAATTACCTCGGCTGCCAGGATTACCTCGGCATCATATCCAACACCGCGGGCGGCTACAGCTTTTATCGCGACGCATGCCTTCGTCGCCTGTTGCGATACCACTATAACGCAATACCCAAAGATAATCCCGGCAGGTATATTTACGTATGCGACGGCAAAAAAACCTGGAACCCCGGCTTCAAACCCGTAAAGACCAAACTCGACGATTACAAATGCAGGCATGGCCTGGGTTATACGGTTATCGAAGGCGCACTGGACGGCCTGAGGGTCTCGACGACGTATTTTGTTCCAATAGACACCAACGCTGAAATCTGGTCGGTTGCGATAACCAATGAAAGCCGCAAATTAAAAGATATTGACCTGTTCAGCTATGCTGAATTTTGCCTTTACAATGCCGTTGATGACTCCACCAATTTTCAGCGTAACTGGAACATCGCCGAAATGGAAATCGAAGGCAGCGCGATATTCCACAAGACCGAATACCGCGAACGTCGCAATCATTTTGTTGGTTTTTGGTGCAGTGAAAAAATCGCCGGCTTTGACACAATGCGAGACGTTTTTCTTGGCCGGCTCAATGACTATGGCTGCCCGGACGTTGTAAAACGTCGTCAGGCGACCAACAGCGTCGCGCACAGTTGGCAGCCGGTCGGCTCACACCAGGTAAAACTGTCCCTCAAACCCGGTCAGACCAAACGCCTGCATTTCGTTCTGGGTTATGTCGAAAACCCGCAGCAGGAAAAATTCTCCTCGCCCGGCGTCATAAACAAAAAACGATTCTACGAAACAATCGCTGGTCTAAAAACCTCAAGTCAGGTCGATGCCCAGTTGAAGAAACTCAAAAATTTCTGGGCGGACGCACTTTCCGGCTATCAGGTCAAAATCGACAACGAGCATGTCGAGCGAATGGCCAATATCTGGAACCAGTATCAGTGTATGGTAACCTTTAACCTTTCCCGTGCGGCCAGCTCATTCGAGACGGGCGTCAGCAGGGGGCTTGGCTTCCGCGATTCGAACCAGGACATACTCGGTTTTGTTCACATTGTCCCCGAACGCGCCCGCCAGCGAATAATAGATTTGGCCTCGACACAAAACCACGACGGCTCGTGCTATCACCAGTACCAGCCGTTGACTAAGAAGGGCAACGATGCGGTCGGTACCGGCTTCAGCGACGACCCGCTCTGGCTTATTGTCTCGACCTCCGCCTATATTAAAGAAACAGGCGACTGGACGATTCTCGATGCCCCCGCCGGCTATCAGGATGTCCCCGGCAGCGAAAAAAGCACGACAATGATGGACCACCTGCACCTTTCGATGAGGCACGTCCTTGACCTCCGCGGCCCTCACGGGCTGCCCCTGATTCAGCATGCTGACTGGAACGACTGCCTCAACCTTAATTGCTTCAGCAATAACCCCGGCGAGAGCTTCCAGACCTCAGGCGATATCGAGGGCGGCAAGGCCGAATCCGTAATGGTCGCTCAACTGTTCATTTATGCGGCAAAAGAATTAACAGGTCTGCTTGAACATCTTGGCCAAAAAGACAAGATTGCTGAATATGCCCGTCAGGCGGACGATATGCGAAAAGTCATTCTAAAGCACGGCTGGGACGGTAAATGGTTTATCCGCGCTTACGACCATTTCGAAAAGCCCGTCGGCTCTAAGGTCTGCGATGAAGGGAAGATTTTCATCGAGACGCAGGGCTGGGGCGTTATGGCCCAAATTGGACTTGATGACGGTAAAGCCCTTGCGGCGCTCGACAGCGCCTGGCAATATCTCGCGGATGCCAATGGTATGGTCCTTAATCAGCCCGCCTTTACATATTACCAGGACCGGCTTGGTGAGATTACCTCTTACCCGCCCGGCTACAAGGAAAACGCCAGTATTTTCTGTCACAACAACACCTGGGTCGTCATAGGCGAGACAATCGTCGGCAGGGGGGATAAGGCATGGGAGCTTTATACGAGAATCTGCCCAAGCACCAAGGAAGACAACGCCGACGTTTATAAGTGCGAGCCGTATTGCTTCGCACAAACAATATCAGGTCACGATAGCCCCTTGCCGGGCGAAGGAAAAAACTCCTGGCTTACCGGAACCGCCTCCTGGAGCTTTACCGCGCTGGCGCAATATATCCTTGGCGTCAGAGCGGAGCACGATGGGCTTAGGATTGACCCCTGTATTCCGCCTGACTGGAAAAAATTTACTGTTACGCGCAAGTTCAGAGGGGCGACATATAAGATAAAAGTATCGAATCCCGACGGCGCAATGCGAGGCGTAAAGAAAATGTTGGTCAACGGTAAAGTTACCGCCGGTAATGTCGTCGGCGTATTCAAGGCAGGCAGCGTTGTAGATGTCGAAGTTCGATTAGGGTAACAGCGGGTGAAAACGGAACGCGATTTAATTGCCAAACGGCGAAGGAAATGTTCGATGAAACTTGACCCGACGAAGATGAAAAACTGGGAAATAGCAGAGGCGGCTGAGAATAATATCAAACCTATTTTCCAGTTGGCCGAAGAGATAGGGCTGCAAAAAGATGAATTGCTCCCGGCGGGCCATACTTTGGGTAAAGTCCACTTTACAAAGGTTCTCGACCGGCTTAAAAACGCCCCGACGGCCAAATATATCGATGTTACCGCCATCACACCGACGCCTTTCGGCGAAGGTAAAACTACGACGACAATCGGCCTGATTCAGGGCCTTGCTAAATGCGGCAAACGGCCAACCGGCGCAATTCGCCAGCCAAGCGCAGGCCCGACCTTCAATATCAAGGGCGGTGCCGCCGGAGGTGGTCTTGCGCAGTGCGTTCCTCTTATCCCGTTTTCAATCCGCCTGACAGGCGATATCGATTCAGTTACAAATGCTCATAATCTTTGTATGGTTGCGTTGACCGCCCGAATGCAGCACGAAAAAAATTATGATGACGAACGGCTTGCAAAAAGAAATCTGCGACGGCTCGATATCGACCCCGATTCCATACAAATGGGCTGGGCGATTGACCTTTGCGCGCAGTCGCTTCGAAATATAAGAATAGGTCTGGGCGGCAAATCCAACGGCTTCGAAATGAATTCCGGTTTCCAGATAACCGTTTCCAGCGAAGTTATGGCTATCCTCGCGATTTCGAAGAACCTCGGCGATTTCCGGCAGCGTATCGGGAAAATAGTGGTCGCCAAGGACCGAAAAGGCAATGATATTACAACCGCGGACCTTGAGGTTGATGGAGCAATGACCGCTTGGATGCTCGACGCCCTCAACCCTAACCTGCTTCAGACGATGGAAGGCCAGCCGGTATTTGTTCACGCAGGCCCATTTGCCAACATAGCCATAGGCCAAAGCTCGGTAATCGCCGACCTCGTCGCAACAAAACTGGGTGATTATCACGTAACCGAAAGCGGCTTCGGCTCCGATATTGGCTACGAAAAATTCTGGAATCTTAAATGCAGAATTTCCGGCCTTAACCCCGGTGCCGTGGTCATAGTTGCAACCGTTCGCGCCCTGAAAATGCACGGCGGCGGCCCACCCGTCAGGCCAGGCGCGCCTCTCAGTGAAGAATACACAAAAGAGCATCTCGGCCTGCTCGAAAAGGGCTGCGAGAACCTGATGGCCCATATTGACATAGTGAAAAAGAGCGGCGTCAGGCCGATTGTGTGCATAAACAGTTTCAGTTCAGATACTAAGGCCGAGCACAAGCTCATCAAAAAAATCGCTGAGCAGCAGGGCGCAATCGCGGTTGTTTCCGAACACTGGCTCAAAGGCGGTGATGGTGCTGTCGAGCTGGCACAGGCCGTAATTGATACCTGTGAGCAGAAAAACAGCTTCAAACACTTGTATAATTACGAATTGCCCCTGCGAAAACGGATAGAGCTGATTGCCAAAGAGGTTTACGGCGCCAACGGCGTTTCTTATTCTGAAATTGCACTTGAAAAGCTAAAGTCGCTTGAGGCGAACCCGGTGACGCAGAAATTCGGATTGTGTATGGCAAAGACGCACCTTAGTTTGTCTTACGACCCGGAGTTCAAAGGCCGGCCCATTGGCTGGCAATTACCAATCAGGGATGTTCTGGTTTACAAAGGCGCGGAACTTATCGTGCCGCTGGCGGGCGAAATCAAGCTTATGCCCGGCACAAGCTCGGACCCGGCCTTTAGAAGAATTGACGTTGACGTGAATACCGGGAAGGTAAAAGGATTGTTCTAATCACCGCTAAGCCGGAGGGAACAAAATGACCGCAAAAATAATAGACGGAAAACAAATCGCCGCGGATATGCGGGCAAAACTCAGGGCTGATGTTGCCGCCCTTGCCAAAAAAGGTATTGTGCCGGGACTTGGCGTTATTCTTGTCGGTGATGACCCCGCTTCAAAATCTTATGTTACCGCCAAGCAAAAGGCCTGCGAGGAAATCGGTATATATTCCGATGACAATCGCCTGTCCGCTTCGATTCCTCAAAATCAATTAATGGCGCACATTAATCGCCTCAACAAAGACCCCAGAATCCACGGCATATTAACACAGTTGCCTCTGCCTAAGCACTTCGATGAGTTGGAAGTGCTTATGTCAATCGACCCCGCCAAAGACGTGGACGGGTTTCACCCGATAAACGTAGGCAAAATGGTAACAGGCCCAAAGGCGTTCCTGCCCTGCACGCCTCACGGTGTCGTCCAGCTCCTTATTAAAAGCGGCGTCAAAATCGAAGGTGCAAACATCGTCATTGTCGGCAGAAGCAACATCGTCGGCAAACCTCTGGCTAATATTCTCATTCAGAAAAGCCCTCTTGGTAACGCTACTGTTACCGTGTGTCATACTCGAACCCAAAATCTCGCGGAGCATACGAAAAGAGCGGATATCGTTATAGCCGCCGCGGGCCATCCAAATACTATTACCGCAGATATGATAAAAGATGGCGCCGTGGTCATCGATGTCGGCGTTAATCGCGTTGAGGATTCGACTAAAAAGGCCGGCTATCGTCTCGTCGGCGATGTGGATTTTGAGAATGTTAAAGAAAAGGCCTCGCTAATAACCCCCGTCCCCGGCGGCGTCGGCCCAATGACTATTACGATGCTGCTCTACAACACCGTCGAATCTGCTAAAAACGCGGCGGGCCTGCTGAAATAATTTACTTCGCAATTCGCAACTGTTCCCTGTCTGGAAGTTTCGGAAATGGCGCGTGCGGCTCGGTCTGATACCAGAAGGCGACGGAGGAAATATCATCCTGTAATGGCAGATATTTGCCGCCGTCCTGCCAGCCCAGCGCCTGCATAGTCACTTTCAGATTTTGCTCGAACCTTATCGGGTCCATTATGTGCCAGCGATATAACGCAAATCTCGGCTGGTCCTTCGGATTAAAAGTCGTTCTTTCTTCGACAAATTTGCCGTTTTCGTAAACTTTCGTCTTTTTTACGGGTTTACCCTTCGGGTTAATTATCTGGGGCATGCCCGCGTATGGGCCGCTGAACGTCTGGTACCCGCCTCCCTTTGGATTATCGAAGCCGTATGAGCCGCAGAAATAATCCTCTGTCCCGGTACCGCATATTGTCGGAAATTCAGTGTCGCCATCCATATAGAATTTTATCTCGCCCTCTCCCCACCATCCCGGGCTATTCGCTCCCCAGGTCATATAAGTTCCCACGTAATGGCCTTTGCCGGCGATGCCGTCAACGATTGTGTAAACTTCTTTGAATGGAACGGGATTGACCCTGCGAAACTGTGCGTGAAAATATGCTGCCCTTTCACCGATGTCGGCAAGGCAATAAGTAATCTCGTAATATAACGTCATCTGATTTTTATCCAGGTTGGTCACCGTCATTTTACAGCTTTTCCTGAAAGGCATAGGCCAATAGCAGTTGAACCCGCTCTTGGGATTGACGCATACCGCAAGCGAAGTGACCTGTGCATACTCGCCCATACCGCAGGCAAAAAAGTCGCCAAGGGGACACTCCACGGAAGGGGTATCTTCGCCGTCCCAGTAGATTCGCAATATATTCAGGCGGTCGTTTCCGGCTGGAGTCATCCAGATATGCTGGATTGAGCCGCTGCCGTTTATGTCCGCCAGCACAAACGTCTGGCCTGGTTTGATATTAACATACGGATTTACTTTCCAGCCCTGTCCCATATCGCTCGCGGCATGAGATGCCGACCCTTCGCCTGGTTTTGCCATACCGCCTTTGCCTTTTTCGCCCGTCGGGTTCTCCGGTCCTATCGACCGCGTCTTTGCGTTAGATAAAAGTGCGAGATTTCCCAGCCCCGTATCGAACCAGCCGGGATTTGATTCGGCGCCTTTCGCAAGCCACGTTGATGCCAGCAGTGCCACAAGAACAAAACCAGTTTTTATATTTGAATGTTTCATATACAGCCCCTTTCGTTACTTAATGAGAAGATGCGTATTGTCCAAGCACCTTGATATTTTCTAAAGGCGTATCACGCGTTACTTCGCAGCCCGCCCCAACTATAAAATTTTCGCCTGCCTCTTTGTGGCAAATCTCAACCGCCTTGTAAATCTCCTCGGGTGACGCGTCTTGTAACACCGATACCGGATTGATATTACCGCAGATGACCTGCTTCGGCCCCATTTTTTCTCTGGCCAGTGATACGGGAGAAGGATAATCCAGGTCAGTCATTTCAACTCTGAGCTTGCCCATCCCTTCCAGAATCTTTCGTGTGTCCCCGCAGATATGCAGCCGGACAGCCGCTCCCATTTTGTGTATTCCATCCACTAATCGCTTCTCGTATGGCCACACAAACTCCTCATATATTTTAGGCCCCACCAATGACGCCGCGGCGTCTCCTATCCCCATCAAATCCACGCCTGCCTCTATCTGCGCTTTGGCAAATCTCAACCCAAGTTCCGTCGCAAACTCAAAAAGCTCTTTCACAAACCTGGCGTCCTCGAAAAAATCCGTCATTATCGTATTGATACCTCGCAAATCCGCTCCCTCCGTGCAAGGGCCTTCAATCCATCCCTCGATAATCTTGTCTTTGCCGGCTTTTTCTTTGAATAGTGCTGCCGCCTTTACCCTGTCGTGCATCCGTCCGCCTCCCAGTGGGTTCGGCATCTTAAGTTTTGCCAATCTGTTTTTATCCGCAAGCAGGGCATTACTTTCATCGATGTCAGGCGGCGTTTCCTCGTGAAAAATAATCGCCGCGCCGCAATCCGCCGCCTCGCGTGTCGGGTCCGAAATGCACCCGACGTGGTCAAAGCCGAATTCCTCTGCTACCCGTAACTGGCCTTCGACCAGTACACAGTAATCCGTTACATAATCGTAGTATTTCCTCCCGATGCGGCCCGCCGCGAACTGCATCGTAATAGGCATACACGGCAAGTGGTCAGCTTGTCTGCCTTCGAACATTGCCAAGACCCGTTCTCGACTGTTCATAATCGCCCCGGAAAAAACAAGTGAGTTTCCATACAACTCTTTTCTACACGCCGGTACGATTAAAGGCAAGAGGCAGATAAAAAAAGAAGGGGAGGGAGGAATAATGAGATACAAAATTTACTGACTTAAGGCGACCATAGGGACGCCATGACGACAAGGCAGATAACGGCTCTGATTGTCACTTCCTGATTTTCTCTTTCTCCAATTGTGAAGCCGCCACAGGCCTCACTGTTTACTTAATCGCAACTAATTCCACTTCGAAGATTAGCGTGGCATTCGGGCCGATGTAACGGCCTGACGCCCGTGGCCCGTAGGCGAGATCGGAAGGGATGAAAAGCTGCCACTTGGAACCGACCGGCATCAGCGGAATCGCCTCTCGCCAGCCGGCAATGCATGACGAAAGACTCACTGTTGCCGGAAACCCTTCGTTGTTACTGTGAGAGGAACTGTCAAATTCCGTTCCGTCAATGAGCGTTCCGCGATAGTAGCATTGTATTGTGTCGGTGTCCTTCGGTTTGGGGCCTGTGCCTTCCTTGAGTATCTTATACTGAAGCCCGCTGGGCAGGGTTACTACGCCCTCCTTGGTTTTGTTTTCAGCTAAAAAGATCATGCCCTTTTTCTGGTTGTTCTGCCCTATGTTCATCCGTCCTTGAATCATGTTGGCCCTGACCATCGACTGAAACATCGCGTAGTTCTGACTGAGTTGCTCATCATCCATAAGAAACTTGTTGCCCGCCATCGCGTCCTTCATTCCCTGATATACAGCATCCGGGTTTATCTCTATTTGCTGCTTCTTGATGTTTTTAGCGGTCTCGACGCCGAAGCTGTAACTCATCATGTCCATAGGCGTTTTCAAAACCATACTCGGCTGGGTATTCGTCGCGGGCGCTGCGACGGCTGTTTTATCAGGCGTTTTAGCCGGTGCTTGTCCACTTGTGCAGCCGGCCACGGCGGCCAGCAGCGCAACGGCCAGCACGGCCAACCCATTCATACATTTCTTTCTCATCGATTCTCCTTTATGAAATTCTAATTATTATACCATTATATTCAACATAGGATACGAAAAAGGGAGAGCGGCGGTTCTCGCCGCTCTCCCGAATAAAAAGCAAAAGCATTTACTTAACTTATGGTAATGTCGTAAAGGTTACCACATTGCTCGGGGCACTATAACCGATAGCGTTGTGCGCCTTTACCTGGTAATAGTAGGTCGTGTTGGGAGTCAGGTCGATCATTGTGCGCGTATTCAGATTCACCGTATTGACCGTGGTCGAAGATATCCCCGTAGTGAAGCCGGCATTCGTTGCTCGCATGATTAAGAAGCCGGTCTCGTTTGTCGCATTGTCAGTCCATGTTAGTACGACGGAGTTCCTGGTTATAGTGCCAACTGCCAGGTTCGAAGGAGCCGCCGGAACGACATTTGTCGGCGTTACGCTATTAGAAGCGGCTGATGCCGGGCCTGTTCCAGTCGCGTTCGTTGCCGTTACCGTGAAGGTATAGGCAGTGCCGTTTGTCAGCCCTGTTACCGTTATCGGGCTTGCGGTCCCTGTGCCCGTTCTGCTGCCCGGGGTTGAGGTAACCGTGTACGATGTAATCGCAGGGGTGCCATTCGCTGCAGGCGCAGTGAAGGTCACTGTTGCCTGTGCGTTGCCTGCCGTTGCAGTTCCTATTGTGGGCGCCCCAGGTACTCTTCCGGGTACTACCCTGTTAGAAGCGGCTGATGGCGCACTCGTTCCAACCCCGTTCAGTGCCGTTACCGTGAAGGTATAGCCAGTGCCGTTTGTCAGCCCTGTTACCGTTATCGGGCTTGTGGCCCCTGTTGCTGTTATGCTGCCTGGGGTTGAGGTGACTGTGTACGATATAATCGCACTGCCGCCATCTGATGCAGGCGCAGTGAAGGTCACCGTTGCATTTGTGTCGCCTGGCGTTGCGGTTCCTATCGTCGGCGCCCCAGGTACTGCTGCGGGCGTTACGCTATTAGAAGCGGCCGATGCCGGGCCCGTTCCAACGGCGTTCGTTGCCGTTACCGTGAAGGTATAGGGAGTGCCATTTGTCAGCCCTGTTACTGTTATCGGGCTTGTAGTCCCTGTTGCTGTTCTGCCGCCTGTGCTTGCGGTAACTGTGTAAGATGTAATCGCACTGGTACCGCTCGATGCAGGCGCAGTGAAACTCACCGTTGCCTGTGTGTTGCCTGCCGTTGCAGTTCCTATTGTGGGCGCCCCAGGTACTCTTCCGGGTATTACCCTGTTAGAAGCGGCTGATGGCGCACTCGTTCCAATCGCGTTTCTTGCCGTTACCGTGAAGGTATAGCCGGTGCCATTTGTCAGCCCTGTTACTGTTAGCGGGCTTGTGGCCCCTGTCGCTGTTCTGCCGCCTGTGCTTGAGGTAACCGTGTAATCTAGAATCGCGCTGCCGCCATCTGATGCAGGTGCAGTGAAGGTCACCGTTGCATTTGTGTCGCCTGGCGTTGCGGTTCCTACCGTCGGTGCTCCAGGTGCTGTTGGGTTGGGCGTTACGCTATTAGAAGGGGCTGATGACAGGCCCGTTCCAGCCGCGCTCGTCGCCGCTACGGTGAATGTATAGGCAACGCCGTTTGTCAATCCTGTGATGGTACGCGTCCTTGAGGTTGCAGAGGCAGTATCCGTACCGAGAGACCCCGGAGCCGCAGGTATTACCGTCACGATGTACCCTGTGATAGTGCTGCCGTTTGCTGCGGGAGCAGCGAAGGTCACCGTTGCCTGCGCGTTAGCCGCTGTTGCCACTACGCTTGTCGGCGCCAGAGGTACGATGTAGCTGCCCGCGACAACGTTCATGCACAATGGACGCATAAAGTCGTTCTCTTCATGCCCCAGCATATGGCAGTGCCAGACGTATTCCCAGCCGAAGTTGGTCATAACGTTGGCTACCTGTGCCACTGCCGTTACGCCTGCAGGCGGAGCTACGGGCAGGAAGTTAATTGTGGAATTCAGCGGTGTTGTCGGGTCAAGTAGCCGGTTGCTGTCAGGAATCGCAAACGGAAGCGTCATATGTGTCGGTCTGAACGCCACAATGATGTCTTCCATCGGATTGGTCCTGATGGTCTCTCTCCAGCCGATTTCATCCGGATACGGCGGTTTGAGGACGTTGGTCCAGTCAACCCTGTTGACGACCTGCACATCGAACAGATGGAAGTGCAGGGCATGTGAGTCAACGCCTAAATGCCCAATACGCCAGAGGGTAACATTGCCGTCATCGACGTATTCAGTCGGCGGGTCTATATAACGTGCTAAGCCGACAACCATACCTGCACCCACGCTTGGGGTAAGCGGATTTGGAGTCGAGCCCATTCTGATGTCCATTCGTCCATAATCAGGGTCGAAACCCTCTGTTATGTTCTTGCCGGTCATCGGTATCGCCCCGGCAATAAGCGCAACTGCTGAAGCGCCCATACCGTTGCTCCCGGCGGCAGGAACTATGTACACCTGAGGTTGATGCGTGTAACCCGAGCCGCCGGCTGTGACGGTGATAGAGCCAACGGTATTGGTTGTGGCCACGAATGCCGAGGCCGTAGCTGTTACGCCGCCTGCGCCAGTCGGTGCGGCGATAGTAACGGTTGGCGCCGTAACTGTGTCATAGTTGGAACCTAACTCGACCATGTTAATTGCCTGGACTTGGCCGCCCGATATGGTTGCCACGGCTGTAGCTTGCACGCCGCCGGCAAGAGGGGGGCCAATCGTAACTGCTGGAACCGTGGTATAACCGCTGCCGGTTGTCAGGAGCGTGATACCGCCGCAGGGATTAAGTCCTGCTGTAGCTGTTGCGCCCGTGCCGCCTCCGCCGACGATTGTAACCGTCGGAGCCACAGCATAATTGTTGCCCGGAGCCGTAGTTCTGATTGCGGTAACTGCCCCGGCTGCGCCGGTGACGTTCAAAGTAGTGTCAGGGGCCTGGGCATAGATATTACTCGTCGCAAAGCCCGGGAAAGCGTCATTGTAAGCCATTTGAGGCACAATGGGTTTTGCGTTGGATATTGCGAATGCCTTTGGAAGAGCTGTCTTAAGTGCGTTCGGGTCGAAGTTGAATGTTGATATCTTAGGTCCCTTGATGCGAATCTGCATAACGGTCCGAATGTTGGGGCCAAACCCCGGCGGGGTCGACGGCCTCATGATATTATCCAGGTTCGGATCGTCCGTATAGAAATCGTTCTGGGCCCAGTAATTCGGCGCCGGAGCAGGCGCATCGTTGTAAAGAATGAGTGTATCACCATCCTTGTAGCCGCTGAAGTCCACGACGACATCTACTCGCTGTGCCGGGAGCAAAAGCAGCGAATGGTCTGTCATGCCGGCCAATGGGATGCTCTGGCGATTATACTCGAAATTTATCGGCTGAGCCGGGAGGTTCGTTTCCTGCGCCAGGAATCCGCTCTCACTGCCAATCAGCATCCAGTCAGGACCTTTGGTGGTCGGGTCAGGCACACCGCCGTCACGACCATCTGTCGGCCAGGTCGGGAATGCCGGATTCGGAGACGCGTCAACCATCTTGACTTCCGTATTGATGCAGGCCTTGGCTGTAGCGCCAGCGCCCAGAGCAAAGGGGGTGCCCGGAAGATTGGGGTCCGTTATAGTTACTACTGTATTTGCGTCCAGGTCAGACCTGAAACCTGCTGCGTTTGTAACGGTAATGCTCTTTATAATACCGGCGGGAATCACTGTTGCGGTAGCGAATGAATAGGTGCCGCCGCCGCCGCCGGTGAGAGTAACGGTGGCGTTAGAGTAACCAGAGCCGCCGTTAGTAACCGCGATAGCGACAATACCGGTGCTATTTGAGACAAGGTACGCTACGGCTGTAGCGCCTGTGCCGTTGCCGGTAATCGTTACCGTAGGCGCAGAAATGTAATTGTTTGCGTCCGTAGCAATGTCGGTTATTTCACCCTTGGAAACATTTGCCGTCGCAACGTATGTGGCATTGGGGTCGTTGCCGGTAACAGTTACCAGTGTATTGGCATCGTAACCCGAGCCGCCATTGGTAACGTTAATGCGTAATGGGTCTGCCTTAAACAGCGACAGATTAAGCACGCGGTCGTTGCCGACACCAAGAATTCTGAATCGGATGGCATCCGGCGGCAGCTCGACGTACGGGAAAGCGCAGCCGTTAACGATGGCCGTGTCCGCGAAGGCCTCCGGTATTAAAGTCGGGCTTGGCAGTGTAAGATTCGTAGGCACCATCGGCGGAATCATAAACGGGGCGTAATCCCATCTGCCGTTGGGAGTGTTGCCTGTGGGGTCAAAAATATTTTCGATAGGCATATACTCATGCCCTATCCACAATGAACCGCTCTTCTGGCCGTTGGCATCAACATAAGTGTACCACAGAGGGTCTGTAACACTTGTCGGGTAGGTGTGGCAATAGCCCGAGGTGGCCGCCGGGAATTCAGCTAATGCATTTGGGCCGGGCGCGTTGGCGTCATTGACGAATGCCTTGTCCTGTATAACCAGCGGAATTCCGTAGTGGTACAAACCTGTTCCACCGTCCAGACCGTTCTGGTCGGGCAATATCTGTATTGGGGTCTTACCCATAGCGGTGAAGACGCCCGATACATTCGTGCCCGCGATAAGGTCTTTTTCAACCTGGTCAACGAGCAGATAAGGCGCAGCCACGCCGGCATAGACATTGAGGCGGGTTGTGCCATAGGCGTGGTCGTGATAGAACATCAGGCGGGCGCTCTGCTGGTTGGAATAGTAGCCCGTTGCATTTCCGTCGCCGGCAGCCGGCGTCGGGATAGATTTGCCTGCGCCAATCATATCAGGCACGTTCTGGAAACTTACACCCTTCTGGTAGGGAGTTGTGTCGCCCGCTGGAGTAATCCATTGATGGGTTGTTCCATCGCTTATCCACGGGGTATGACCACCGTGGAGGTGAGGAATGGTAACGCGGTTATCTGTGTAGTTTATGCCCGTTGTCGGGCCCATGCCTGCGCCCATAATGGTTTTATCTACGGGCAGCGCAAGTGTGTCGGACTGGCCTGTCATCCCGTTAACGATGGATTGATTGCTCAGGGGTAATTGATTGCGGAAAAGTATTCGCACAGGCCTGTTAACTTCGGCAATGATAGCCGGGCCAAGATACTGCTGAACGCCGCCGACATTGGGGTCGTTCGACTGGCCCGGGCCTGTGCCAAACATCTGTTTATAACCTCTGATGGTGGTGGTCGCATTCAGGTCCGAGCTCATCCGCAGAGGGAACTGCCCGCACGCGATGTCGTAAAAATCCGAACCCGGATAGGTTGTCGTATCGGCATGTGCGACCGGGATGTACTGCCCGAGGTTATTTTTATTGGCGGCTGACAAACCGGGCAGCGAGTCCCTGAATTTCCTTATATTCGGGCTATATGAGAAGTTGGGCAATGTGTAGTCAACTGCCGGGTTAAATCCGATGCCCGGCGGATACAGCGGATTAGGAGGTGCAAGCGTTGCCAGGGTCCCAACAGCCGCTGTCTTAAGCCCTTTTGCATTAGTCGCCTTTGCATTATGTGCCTGTGTATTATGTGTCTTTGCATTAGGCGCGGTTGCATTAGGCGCGGTTGCATTAGGCGCCGTTGCATTAGGCGCCGTTGCCAAAGGCGCCGTGCCCATTGGTATGATTTCATTGATAAGTTCATCGGTTATCAGCACAGGGCCCATTCCTTTGTTTAACGCATCTTCAAGGCGTTTTTGGGCATCATGCCTCCTCTGTGCACCTGTTTTGTGTGCCTCATCGATGGCTGTCTGTATGTCAGTGGATGTTTGCGTGTTCACGGATGTTTGCGTGTCCGCGATTGTCTGGTTCACCCCCCAGAAAAAACAAATCGCTGTTAACATCAGCAGACCCGTGATTCCAATAAATATGTGCCTGTTCATAATTTTTGCTCTTTCCGGCGCATTCAACGCCTTAAAGTAAATTTAACTGCAAACGATATAATTCGATGTACACTTTTGTATTCGCTTTTCTTGTGTTATAGTTTGTCTCACAAGATAACCCCCTTTTCGAGTCCAATTCTGTGAACTAATAAAAAAGCGTTTTTTTAAATTTGTTAAAATCCCTTTTTCATTTTCATCTCGCTCATCGAGATATTAATGCTTCCGAATTTACCAAATCATGGAAAATAAGATAATTAGGAGAAATCTTAATCTCGCTAAGGGAAAACCTTATTCGAGTACAATATCCCAGTAATGTGTAGGTATTTATGGGACAGTGACACGAAGGCAAATATTTGCTGTCCTCGGTGAAAAGAATGGTGCGGATGCGGCAAACTGGGGCGTTGCTTTTCTGAGTAGCCGTTGCGGCACGAGCCGCAGCCTGACGATCTGCTACGGCCTGCCTGTCCGCCTGCGTTACCCTTTTTTTCATTCTTTAGTTTCTGTCCCTTCCTGTGTATTTGACGCCACAAAACAAACTTGGCAGCGATAGAACCGCTTGCGAAATTAGGCACATACTCGTATCTCTGCCCCCACGGCGATACAGGTTATCTCACAAGATAATCCCTTTTCCTTTTTAATTCTGGGACCCCTTTTTAAAAATTGATAAAACAGCAAAAAACCTGTTTTTGATTCCCAAAAGCCCTTTCAGCCGTTAGCTTGGACATCAGCGGATCAAAAATTTAATGGCTTATCGCACCAATCAGGTTGAAAAACAACAAGGGAAATCCTCGATTTTGCCAAGGAAAAGGTTTGTTCGGGCAATATACCCCAGTAATGTGCTGAATGGTGGTGTGGAGGCAAAGATTTGCTGTTCTCGGCGAAAAAGCGCAGCGGAAAACGCAGTGTATCTAAGATGGTTTCAAGCTAAAAATTGTATTGTTGTTTTTTTACTGTCCCTTTACATTCATTTGTATCGAATAAAAGGAATCTCTGGCGGTAATGAACAGCGTTTTGCCGTCTTTTCCGCCGAAGCAGATATTTGAAGTCATATTGGGGACGCTGATATAACCGATTTTTTTGCCTTGGGAGCTAACGATATTAACGCCTTTGCCTGACAGGTCCGTAAGGTACAAATTGCCCAGCTCGTCGAGTTCTATTCCGTCAGCGCCAATTGGTACAAACAGCTTTTTATCATACAATGTGCCGTCGTCTTTGACTTTAAATACAAATGTTTTGCGTCCTGAATAGTCGGCGACGTACAGCAGCGAGCCATCTTTTGTGCCGACGATGCCGTTGGGGCCTGTCATATCCGCGACAACAATAATTGGCTCCTTCGAATCGGGAGGCAGGTAAAAAACGTAACTGCCGTCCAGTTCCGATTCGCCTTTTTTATAGCCGGGATCGGTGAAGTATATGCCGCCTTTTTTGTCCCGCCAGAGGTCATTAGGGCTGTTAAGCTTTTTGCCTTTGTAGCTATCGCAGAGAACGGCTGCATTGCCGTTTGTGTCGATACGAGTAATTCTCCGGCTGCCGCCCTCGCAGGCATAGAGGTTGCCCTTATCGTCGATATCAAGGCCGCTTGTGCCGCCTGAATTTTCTCGGAAGGTTGAGAGTTTGCCGTCGAGAGACCATTTGTGAATTCTGTTATTCGAGACATCAACGAAATAAACATTTCCCTGTGCATCAGCGATTGGCCCTTCGGTGAAATTGAAACCATTCGCCAGTTTTTCAACCTTTGCATCGGGCGAGACAACGAATTTTGTCTCTGCTGCGGCAGGCCAGACAACGCCCCTTGTTCGCATCTTAACCGCATAGAGCGACTTTGACGCAGTGATGAAAAGGGTATCCATGTCTTTGCCGCCGAAACATAAATTGGCGGTCCACGGCTCGCGTATGTTGATATGCTCGATTTTTTCTCCCGCAGAATTGAAAACTGTAACGCCATTGCCTGTCAGATACAGGTTGCCTTCGTTATCGATTGTCATTCCATCTGAACCCATTTCGAAGAACAGCTTCTTATTGGATAGTGTGCCGTCAGGGTTGATTGTGTAGACGTATGTCTTGCCTGCACGGATATCGGCCACATAAAGCAGCTTGCCGTCGGGCGTGCCGACTATGCCGTTGGGCTGAACCAAATCCTCGGTGACGCGAATAAGCGTCTTGCGGTCGGGAGCTAGGTAATAGACCTGCTCGCTATCCATTTCCTTATTCGGGTCTGCCCAGTAATTTCGTTTGTAATACGGGTCGGTGAAGTATATCCCGCCGTTGGGATGCCGCCAGAGGTCGTTTGGGCCGTTGAGCTTTTTGCCCTTGTATTTTTCAACGACTACAGTCATTTTCCCGTCCGGCGCAAACGCTACAATGCGATTATGCAAATCCGCACAGGCAAGCAGCGTTACCCCATCGGCGTCGAAACGCATCCCGTTTGAGCGTTCACCCCCGGTCAAAAAGACCGACAATTTTCCATCGGTTGACCAGATATAGATTTTGTCATTGGGCTGGTCGGTAAAATAGACATTGCCCTTGGGGTCGGCGGCGGGGCCTTCGGTGAAGGCAAATACGCTGCTGAGCTTTTCGACATTTGCATCAGGGGCAACAACCCCGGCCAGAGCAGCAGAACTCAAAGACAACAGCATAATCGCGGTTATGGAAATGACTTTCATCGTATAATCCTTTCAGATATTTTTAAAGACGGCACTCAAAAATACCATCACTTGGGGCAGTAGTAAAGGCATATTATTTCGGGGATTTCCTAAAAGGAAAGTTCTCAGGGCTGAGTTTGACAATTGTCCCGTTATAACCAAACAGGTTGGATTGTTGTTATCCCGAACCATTCAAATGATGGACTATTCCTGCTGGAGGGGGGTAATATCTATAGGTTCTTTATCTTCCGGCCGGGGCTGGGCTGGTTTAGGGGGTGCAAACAGCTCAGCGGAGGACATTATGAGGTATTCGGCGCGGTAAGCAGGTATCTGATATACCCATCCTTTGTGTTTTTCAGAGAATTCCTCTGCGGCGTCGCGTGCGAGCAGCTTTGCTTCTTTTATCTTCAGCTGCTCATCCGATTCGACCTCGCCCTGTGTTTTTGTTATGGGGGTTTTGTCGGCAAACCGGGCGTCGCATTTGGCGAACCAGGTGTTGCCGTCCCGGGCGAGCCAGATAGTGTAAACGGTGGAGTCCTTCAGCCGGCAAAGGTATCTTCGGTCAAACTGCAAACCCTGCTTCGATGATTCGGCATTGACGTCTTCAATAGTCAGGTCCGCCAAAGCGGTGAAAACCTTGTTGGCAAAATCATTGTTGAGCTTTTTATCTTCGGCCATGTTTTCAAATATAACGGTTTTGTCGTCGGGACCGGGCCTCAGGATGTATGTTTCATTGGGGCCGCTTACGGTTATCGAGTTGATGTCCTGTCTTTTTACGCTGATAAGCTCCGGCGAGACATAATCGCCAGCCAGTTGTTTGATAGCCGGTATCTGTGCGGCGGATATATATACCTTGTTGTCCCCGACCCGCCTGACGTAGGCGATGCCCTGTCCCTGAACTTTCTCTTTGCCAATAATAACGCCGGTAAGCAGTGACGAGTCGGCTTTATAGAATTTCACCAGGACATGCGCTTTATCTTCGGTAACGCCGAGGTCTTTGTGGTTTTCGGGATTGTCTGTGTAAAGCTCGGAGGTTTTAATGTCTAAGCAGGTGGTGATGAGCTTGTTGATTTCGCTGGTCAGGGCGGGGTAGTTATCAAGATTGGCAATAAGGAAATGGGTTCTTAGCCGATTGAGAGTCACTTCCCGGCCCGGTTTTCCAATTGTGATTCTGGCGACCTGGTCAGGGTCGAGACCCTGTATAAGATAGGTGATTTGGTCTTTCCTGGTGTTGGTGTATGGTTTGTCGGCGATTCCGGCAACAATGACCGCCAGGGCCACCACGGCAGCCGCGGCCAAACCAAGTATCGACAGATTAGGATTACTCATATAACTGACTCCCGTTCATTTGCCACGTATTGACTCGACCGACTCCGTCAAAATTACGCGTCACTTGCGTGGCTTATGTAATGTCTTTTCATTACGCTTCGCCTGATGCCAAGCGCCACCGCGATTAACAATATGACGGCGGGCGCCGCCAGCATATTGAACGCCCGCAGGTTGTTGCCAAGCTTTTCGATTTGCTGGCGTTTCTGCATTTTAACTTCACGCAGTTGTTGGCGGCCCTTTAGTTTTTTCAATTCGAGGTCTTTTGTCTTTTGGGCAATCGAGCTGCCAATGACCTGTTTTTCTTTTTCGTTGGCTGAATTAACAAGTGTTTTTAACTCGTCCTCAAAGCCGGTGATTTCGGCGTTGAGCTTGGCGACCTCGTCAGCGGTCGCGGCCTCGGCTTTTTTCTCTATCTGGTCAACAACCGTAAAAGGCCTCTGGAAATTACCACGGGACCTGATTGAGATAAGGTCGGTTGAGCCGGAAAGGTCGTCGATTGAGTTCATCAAGAGGGTGCTGTTGTCGCCGACAACGATGTTGCCGAAAAGCTGGTTGCGATAATAGGCAAGCGAGTTGGATATGAAATCGACATCCGTGAACACAATCACGGCGCAATTCTCCGATGCCTGTGCAAGGCCGATGATGTGCGTTTTTGTTCTTGGCGCATTTGCATCATCGGTCTGCGGCTCGGACTCGCGTATAATACCATTTGGAAAATTGCTTTTGAATTTGCCGGTGACAAGATAACCCATAATCACCGGTTTTGTGCCTTCCGAAAATTTCTTCATCAGCTCCGACGGGTTGAGCATCTGCAAATCGAAGGGGCTGTCAACTTTGAAGGTGTTGCCTTTGGCGGTCGTCATAATCAGCGGCGTCCGTTCGATATGCCCTTCGCCCGCAACGTCATTTGGCGATGCGATTACGTTTAACGCACCGGCAAACCATACCCTGACGCTGTTAAGCTGGGCGGTAATTACATTGTCGCGATTAAAGCATGCGGGAGACGTCAGGTTGAGGAAGCCGATAATCTTTTCCGATTCACGGTTGGCGGCCATTGTATCCCCGGGCGCCAATTGTTTATCGCCCGCGAACGTCATCTCCGGCATATCGAGTCCCCAGTTATTCAGGAATTGTTTCAGATTAGAGCTTTTCAAACCCTTGTCGGGCTGCATCATTGCCTGTGCCGGCTGCTGTTCGGCATAACAGTACGGGTCGATAAAGATAATGGTCCTGCCGCCCTTCAAAATGAACTGGTCTATGGCGAAAAGCGTCTGCACGGGGAGCTTCTTGGGATGAATCACAAGAAGAACGTCGATATTGTTAATATCATTGGTGTCGGAGGGGATGCTCTTGACCTCGTACTTTTGTTTGAGGTGTTCGATAATGGTCCAGGCCATTTTGGGCTGCTGGTCCTGCATCAACATCATCTGTGCCATATAATCGCTTGTTTCGCCCATAACGGGAAGGGAGCTGAGGACGCCGATATTTTTTTTCTGACGCGTGATGGCCGTATCGATAAGAGAGCTTATGTCGTATTCGACAAAATTCTGGCGGTCAGGGGTGAAAAACGGAATCGATTTTTCTGCGCCGAACTGCGTCCGGACGACTAATCCGAAGACGAAATTTTCTTCATCCGTTATGGGAAATTTTTTGAGTCCGCTGCGGGCGGCCTCGACCTCGTCATCGGAGTAAGGCCTTGGGTCGATAATTTCGAGAGTAACCATTCCTTTTGAGGCGGCGACGTATTCTTCCAGCAGCGATTTCACGAATTCGTAATAATTATTGAAATACTTAATCTGGTCCGGACCTTTCATTGAGGCGGTTTTGGCGTAGTAAAGCTTAAGTTTTACGGGCTGGTTCAGTTTGCCGAGAATCGATTTTGTGCCGGCGGACAACGTATAAAGTTTCTGGTCGGTGACATCGACTTTCAGCCGTTTGCCGATATTCTGACAAATGCTTATTATGCCGAATGTTATCGTGAGAACAAAAATAACCGCGAGTATCACTCGTATAGTTCTGCTCATCAGCCCGCCTTCCTTTCTTCGAGCACAACCGTGCAGGCAGCCACCCAGCCGATAATGAGGATGATAAAATAAGAAACGTCCTTGAATTCAAGAACGCCTTTCTGAATCGACTCGAAATGCGATTCCAGGCTCATTGTCTCAACCGCCGAGACCAGGCCCGCCGGGAGAAACGTCGAAAGATAATTCATCGTCGTCGGAACTCCCGCGAAAATAAGCACCGCGCAGGCGACAACCGACAGCACGAAGCTGATTACCTGGTTTTTGCTCAGTGCGGAGAAAAAGCACCCCAGTGCAAGGAACCCGCCCGCCATAAGTATAGTGCCTAAGTAGCCGGTGATTATCAGGCCCGCATCGGGATTTCCCAGGAAAAATACCGTGATGACCATCGGGAATGTTAACGCCAGCGCGATAATAAGAAAGACCCACGCGGCGAAAAACTTGCCGAGTACGGCCTGTGCTACTGTTATTGGAAGCGTCAGTAGAAGCTCGATTGAGCCGGTTTTGCGCTCCTCGGCCCACAGCCGCATAGTCGTCGCGGGCACTAAGAACGCGAACAGCAAAGGCATATTGAAGAAGAACGCCGTCATGTCCGCCTGGCGAATCTCGAAGAAACCGTTTTTGAAAGTCAGATACCCCGAGAAAAATAGAAACACCACGAGGAATACATAAGCAATCGGCGTCGTGAAATACGACTTCAATTCTCTTTTGAATACCGCCTTAAAACCGCCCATTTTTTACTCCAGTAAAAAATTCTTGTCATCGCTTATTCAGGCAACTTTGCTTCTTGTGATTTTTCGGAACACCTCTTCGAGCGAGCAGCCGTATTTTTGCCGTAACTGTTCCGGCGTGGAATCGACGATGATTTTGCCCTTCGCTATGATTATCGTCCTGCTGCATACGGCCTCGACTTCTTCGAGGATATGAGTCGAGACGATGATACATTTTTCCTTTGCCATTTTACTGATTAGCTGACGAACCTCGTGTTTCTGGTTGGGGTCAAGGCCGTCCGTCGGCTCGTCGAGGATGAGCACCTGCGGGTCGTGAATCAACGCCTGCGCAAGGCCGACTCGCCTGCGATAGCCCTTCGAGAGAGTATCAATCGCCTGATGATAAACCGAGTCGATTGCGCACATTGGAACAATGCGGTCGAGTGCCTTTTTGCGTTCGTTTTTTGGAATCTGCCTGGCATCGCAGACAAAATTCAGCAGCCCGCCTACCGTCATTTCGTTGTAAGCGGGAACGTTTTCGGCCAGATAGCCGATTGATTTTCTGACTTCGAGGGGGTTTTTGAGGATGTCATAGCCGCAGACCGTTGCTGTGCCGCTGTCGGGCCGCAGATAACAGGCGAGCATTCGCATTACGGTGCTTTTGCCCGCGCCGTTTGGCCCCAGAAAGCCCAGCACTTCGCCTTTCTGGACGTCAAACGAAACGCCGTCAACCGCGACAATCGGCCCGAAACTTCGTCTCAATTCCTTTATGCTTATCATTTTTTCTCCTTAGAACACATTCCATACTATAGTGCCTAAAACCCGCGATTTCAATACTGATAGCGCGTCTGGCCGGTTATGAAATGACTTCTAACGCACAGACATATATCGTCAAAACAGCCAAAATTTATGTAGCAGTTCGCTTCACAAAATAAGCTGTTGTTTAGCTTTGTGACTATACGGCGACGTTACAGAATGGTTCTAAGAGGATGCGGTTGACATTGCAATTGGTTAGTGATGATTGTGGCAGTCATTGGCAAATAATAAATCTTCAATAGGGGCTTCGTTCGCCGAATAGCGGCGGACGCGGAATGGAGGCGGGGGATTCTCGAAAAGACACGAGGCCCGCCTTCGGCGTGTCAAACCCCTTAAGCAGATGCTTCGCATCTGTGGGGGTTCTCATCCCCCAATCCAAGCGGGTAAACCAATGGAGGCGGGGGGATTCGAACCCCCGTCCCGGTATGCTTCAAGACGAGCATCTACACACTTAGTCGTTTTTGGGTTTTATCGCCTCCGCGATCGGCAAACGACGGCCAATCGCTTCGGCTATTTCAGAATGCGTCTTAACCCGTCGGCCCGAAAGCCCCGACGAGAGCAGCCCACTTTTTTACGCCCGAATCAGGCCCGCAGGCGCAACCTGAAAGGACGGGTCGCCTATTTAGGCGGCCATTTGCAACTGGTAGTTGCCAATTAAATTTAGTGCCGGAAGTGATTAACCAGGCCAACCGGCGTCCTGGGTATGCAGCTCGAGTTTCCGACATCCGGTCGAAACCGTTCGCCCCCTTATCAACTTTTCAATTTTGCTTGCGACCTCGACTCGACGCCTCGTCGAGACGGGTCAGCGATTCCCGCTTTCAATGTATTATAACATCAATCTCTCCCAAAAACAATAAAAGCCGTTGGTTCTTATACTTAACACTATCCGGAAAACAGGGCAATAGACACTGGTGCGCGTGTCGAATATAATTATTTTTTCGAGAAAATGAATGAACCCCTTTTTTAGTTAGATAAGGAGAACAACAAAATGAGACGGATTGCATTGCTGCTTATATTGTGTTTGCCGGTTTGGGCATCGGCGGAGAAATTCAAGGGGCTGGCTCCTACGCCGCCTATGGGATGGAACAGCTGGAATACGTTCGCGATGAAAATCGATGAAAAGCTTATCAAAGAGACGGCTGAGGCGCTAATAGCAAGCGGGATGCGGGACGCGGGGTATAACTACATCGTAATTGACGACGGATGGGAGGCGATGGAAAGGGACGCACAGGGGAATCTTGTGCCTGACCCGAATAAATTTCCGAGCGGAATGAAGGCGCTGGGCGATTATCTTCACTCAAAAGGATTGAAATTCGGGATACACAACTGCGCCGGGACAAAGACCTGCTCCGGTTTTCCGGGCGGACGGGGGCACGAATTCCAGGACGCCCGTTTATATGCATCGTGGGGCGTTGATTATCTCAAATACGACTGGTGCTATCATGGCACGGCAAACGCGGAGGAGACATACAGGACAATGGGAAACGCGCTGTACGCGACGGGGAGACCGATTGTGTACAGCTTATGCGAATGGGGCAGCAACAAGCCATGGGAATGGGCACAGGATATAGGGCATCTCTGGCGGACGACGGGCGATATCACCAATTGCTATGACTGCCAGGAGACATATTCGCTGGGGTGGAAATATATTCTGAAGAGCCAGATAGGGCTGGAAAAATACGCGGGGCCTGACCACTGGAACGACCCGGACATGCTCGAAGTGGGCAATAAGGGGCTTTCAATAGCGGAGTCGAGGGCGCATTTTTCGCTGTGGTGCGTTATAGCTGCGCCTTTGATGGCGGGTAACGACGTGCGAAAGATGTCGAGTGACGTTTGCGATATCCTGACCAATAAGGAAGTGATTGCTATCGACCAGGACCCGCTGGGCAAACAGGGATACCAGTTTATGGACCACCCGGGCAAACAAATCTGGGTGAAGGAACTGTCGGGCGGCTGCTGGGCGGTATGCTTTTTCAATAACAGCGACGAGGCGGTGAAGCTGAGAATTAACTGGGCGAATTTCCCGTTTCTTGCGGGCAATTATGAAATACGGGATTTGTGGCAAAAGAAAGATGTCGGCACAACCGCGAAGAATTTTGAAGGCAAGGTCGATGCTCTGGATGTAATTCTCGTAAAGCTGACGCCTGTGAAAAAGTAAGAAGTTAGAAGGCAGATTGGAATGTCCAATAACCAATATTGAATGATGAAGTAAATTACCCTGGGATGATTTTGAGAAGTTCGGCGTTTGTGGGGTATTTTCGGAGTGCGGCGGTGAGGGTATTGAGGGCATCGGCGGGATTTTGGCCGGACAGACCCCTGCGAAGGTTGGTGATTTTTTTGCTGTCAGCTTTTCCCCAGAGTTGCTCATCCATTCGGGTGCCGGAGGCGGGGATATCGATAGCAGGGAAGATGCGCTGCTCGGCAAGCGAGCGGGAGAGGATGATTTCACTGTTGCCTGTACCTTTGAATTCTTCGAAGATGAGCTGATCCATTCGTGAGCCGGTATCGATAAGGGCGGTGGCGATGATGGTGACGGAGCCGCCGTTTTCGATTTTACGGGCCATGCCGAGAAACCGGCGAGGAATTTCAAGGACACCTGCCTCAAGGCCGCCTGACATCATTCGGCCTGTGCCTGTTCCTTTGCGATTAAACGCACGGCCCATGCGGGTTATGGAATCGACAAGGATGACAATATCCCGGCCGCATTCAAGCTGTATTTTGATATACGCCAGAAGAATTTCGGCCAGTTCAACGTGGTCGTCGATGGTCTGGTCGATTGAGGATGCGACAACCGTTGCGCCAAGGATACCGCGTTTTAACTGGGTGACTTCTTCGGGCCGCTCGTCGATGAGCAGAATGATAATGCTGGCTTTGGGGTCGTCGGCGAGGATTCCTTTGGCTAGCTGGGCAAGAAGGGTTGTTTTGCCTGCCTTTGGGGGCGAGACGATGAGGCCGCGAGTGCCTTTGCCCATCGGGGCGATAAGGTCAACGATGCGCATCGAAAGCTCACCTGATTTTTCGAGGTCGAACCGCTGATTAGGCGACACGGCGGTAAGCTGCTGATAGGGGGTGCGCTTTTTGAATTGCTCGATGGTAAGGCCGCAGACAGATTCGACATTTTCAAGAAGGACAAGTCCCCTGTCAATGCGTGTAGTTGCGGTGACGGCTGCACCTTCAACAAGAGAGCATTTGTGCATCAGCGCGGCGGGTATAACCACATCACGGACGGCGGGCCTGAATGAACGAGCCGGGTCACGCAAAACGAAACCGCCTTTGGAAGTCCTTTTAACAACGCCTGTAACAAAATCTGGCATGAGATCTCCAGTTTATCTGCGGGAAAATAAATGCGTCTGATGCAATTCAAACGCATAACCTTCGGTACTCCATAGACCGATACGAAGCAAGCATAACATCTTGCACAGCAAAAACCTAATAAAATTTTACTGCCGAAATGACCGGCTGGTAAATCGCTCTACGCCGGGCAGGCCTCAGGATAAGTGAGGAGGTTAGCGGCTTTTTTGTAAATATAAAGCGCCCGGCAGGAGCGGGTTGCATCAATATCGCTAAGATTGCCGTCGGTGCCGCAGATATTGAGAAAATAATCTGCGACGGATTTGGCGACCTGATGCGATATGGTTTCGATGTATGTAAATCTGCGGTTTTGGACTTTATGAAGCCGGTAAGCTTCGGTGATGGGGTCGATGGGGTTACCAGCCAGACCTATATACCAATCGCCGTATTCGCCGCCTCCCTGGCGGATATATGTTTCTATTTGAGCAATAATGTTCTTTTCGTTATCCATTGTTTGATCCAGTATATATATTATTTTGCCAGTTTTTTAGTGATATAAACGGTCACTAACGCGGTAAAGCATGCTTTCCATGGATATTCACCTGCCACAGTCATTATACACTATTAAAGGCGTTTATTTCGGAGAAAGTGTTGGAAAAAATTATTTTTCAGGACAATCCTGTCTCGCTCGATGGGTTCCGGGATGCGATGGGATATACGCCCGCCAAAATTACCGGCGGGCAAACTGCGATGCGAAAGGCAGTTTGTGGGAATATTGAATAAAAATTTATTATTTTGTTGCGGATGGGGGAATGCAACGTATAATAGGTGTCATGTCGAGCATATCTTTCCGCCTTTCAAGGGTATCCTCCAACAGTAAATGTGAGAGGCACATTATAAATTGCAGGCCGATTAAATGGCCAAGGAGTATTATTGTGAGTAAAGGAACAGTGAAATGGTTCAATGGGGAAAAGGGATACGGCTTTATTACCGCTGAAGACGGCGGAGCCGACCTTTTCGTTCACCACTCGGAAGTCAAGACAGCCGGGTATGCGAACTTAGACGAAGGCCAGAAGGTTGAGTACACAGTTGGCGAGGGCAAAAAAGGACCCTGCGCGACAAACGTAACTCTGCAACAAGCTAATTAACGCGAAAGAAAGGCCTCACCCGTGGGGGGCCTTTCATATTTGTCTGTTGATTTACCAATAGGAGTAACGATGGGAAAAATGGTAAGGACCTCGGCTGATAACAGGAAGTGCGCATTTCCGAACTGCACGCGTATCCTGAGTATCTATAACCATGATGTTTGCTGCCATGTACATCAGGGGCAGATGCCTCATCAGGAACAGAAACCCAAGATTTTAACTCATCAACTTTTGCCACTAAGCCGCTAAGCCGCTAAGTAGATGCCGGATTGATAAACCCGCCCACAGAACATAGTGGGTAAACCATGGGGTTTATGCACCAGGCGTATTCTTTTTATTACGTTCCTGTTTTGCGTTTTCTTTTAATTTTGCCCATTTGGCCTGCTGTTCAGGGGTCAGGAGCGCATTAATCTTTGTGTCTGAAGCTTCCCGGATGCCGGCGATTTTAGTTTGCTTTTGCTCCTTAGAGAGAGAATTGTCCTGCGCGACAGCTTTAATATCATTGGCTTCGGTCGCCAGAATCGGGTTGATGGCGGCCTTCTGTTCGTCCGTGAGGTTCAGTTTTTCAGCGAGGACAGTCAGCCGGTTTTGGAATCTTTCACGCATTCTGCTGCCCGCCTGGTCTTTCATTTCAGCAAATAGTTTCTGCTGCTCGGTTGTCAGCAGCGCGTTTATCTTTTCTCTGCTGTTGTCCCGAATTTCTTTGATTTTCGCCTGTTTTTGCTCATTTGAAAGCGAACCATCCTGATGAACGGCCTTTAATTCGTTGGCTTCGGTCGCCAGAATCGGTTTTATGGCGGCCTTCTGTGCGTCCGTGAGATTCAGTTTCTCGCTAAGTTCCTGCAAAAAGTCGCGAGCGGGCCTTTGTGCGGCCTGACCTCTATTCCTGCGCGCAGGTGAATTGGAATCCGGGGCAGACGTCGCAAAAGCTACGGCACACCCAAAAGTCAGTGTGGCCAAAATGGCAATCATTTTTTTTATACAGTCGATTTTCATATTTTCCATCCTTTCCGCAATCAGCGGTTTTAAAAGTGATAAGCTGGTTATCTCTTTCACTATTGACGCTTCGGAACCTGATAATATTGCATAAGGAAGTCGAAAAATACGAATCTAACCAATTTTGCCGTCGCCGTTGATATCAACGTTCTGCATTTCCTCAAGCTTTTTTACAAGTTTTCGCAGTGTGTCTTGCGTTGCAGTGAGCCGGTCTTCGAGAATCAGGACCCTGTCCTCAATCGTATCGGCTTTTCGTTTTTGACCATACATCAGGCCTGTCTGAACAATTTCCCAAAGTAATCCCATTTTTAACCTCAATTCGTTTCTAACTACCGATTATTGTTTCAAATACCTTCTTTATTTAGAGAAGTAATTTGCTTTGACCCAGTTGAAGTTCAGGATGAAATGAAGGGCGATGAGGGCGAGCAAAATAAACCCGCCGCCCTGATGTAAAATCTCGAATGCCCTTGGCGGCAACTCGTCGCTGAATATGGCCGTAGCGGCCTGATTGAGAGCAAAGACGACTAAAATCGGGTTTAAAATTTTGTGCAATTCGTTTCTTTTCATAAGTATATCCTTAATTTGCCACTAAGACACCTCTTCGACTCTGCTCAGGGCAGGCAAGACACGATTACCCCTATGCCGAGGTAGGCCAGCAACAAACGCAATGATGTCGATGAGCATCGAAGCCATAGCGGTATTTTAATTTGATTGGGTGAATGTGACAAGATACAATTCAGGCATGGTTAAGAGAAGAAGAACAAGGACGGTCGATGTGGCCGGAGTCAAGATTGGGTCGTCGTCGGCGGTTGTGATACAATCGATGACGAAGGTGCTGACGACGGACGTGGCGAGATGCGTTCGGCAGATAGAGCAGTTGGCCCATGCGGGGTGCGGGCTGGTTCGGCTGGCGGTGCCGACGCGTGCGGATACGGTTGCATTTGCCAAAATTGTTCAAAAAGTGAAAATCCCGCTGGTAGCCGACATTCATTTCAGCGCAGACAGGGCGATAGAGGCGATTGAGGCGGGTGCGGCAAAGATACGGCTCAACCCGGGTAATATAAAGAATCGCGGCGACATACTGAGGATTATCGACGCGGCGAAGATGCACAAGGTTGCGATTCGCATAGGGGTAAACGAGGCGAGCATTCGCGACCTTCGCAAACCCGATGTTGTTTCGGGCAGGCGGGTTGCGCTGATGCTGAAGGAAATGAAGGATTACGTCCGGCTATTTGAGAAACGCGGCTTTAATCAGATTGTTCTGAGCGCCAAAAGCAGCGACGCGGTGCGCACAATCGAAATCAACAGGCGGATATCGGAAACATTCGACTACCCGGTTCACTTAGGTTTGACGCATGCGGGGCTGCCGGAGGACGCGTGTGTGCCGTCGGCGGTAACTCTGGGGGCGTTGCTGGCGGAGGGAATCGGGGACACGATACGGGTGAGCGCGGCAGGAGACCCGGTCATCGAGACGGGAATCGCCAGGCAGATTTTAATTTCGCTGGGGCTGTATCCTGCGCCCAAATTACAATTGATAGTATGCCCGACGTGCGCGAGGACTGAGATTGATATAGCAGGGCTTGCAAGCAAGGTGAAAAAAGCGGTGAGTGGTATCGATAAATCGGTACGAATTGCTGTAATGGGGTGTATTGTAAACGGGCCGGGGGAGGCAGCGGACGCGGATTTGGCGGTATGTGCGGCTAAGAACAAGGCATTTGTTTACCGCAAAGGAAAGAAAATCGCAACCGTGGCGGAAGGTCGGATTATCCCGATGCTGATGAAATTGTTGAAATAAAAAACCCCCGAGCAGGCCCAGGGGTTAAACAGCAAATCTGAATCATATCTTTTGTTTTTTATTGACCCGAGAAGTTTTCGAATTTTCCGAAAATCATTTTTCCTGCGGAGGTCTGCAACGCGCTTGTAACGGCGATGATGACGTCTTTGCCGATTTTGCCGCGTGCATCTTCGACGACGACCATTGTTCCGTCGTCGAGATAGCCGACGCCCTGCTGGGGCTCTTCGCCCGGCTTGATGATGCGGACTTTCATATTTTCGCCGGGCAGGGCGATGGTTTTGAGTGAGTTGGCGAGGTCGTTGATATTGAGGACGTCAACGTCACGAACCGCCGCGACTTTGCTGAGGTTGTAATCGGTGGTTACGAGCCGACCGCCGCAGTTTTTGGTGAAGGGTATAAGCTTCTGGTCAACACCTTTTAAGCTTTCCTCATCCGGGACGGCGGTATCGTCGATGGTCAGGTCGATATAGGAACTGGTCTGCATTTCCTTGAGAATATCGAGGCCTCGTCTGCCGCGGTTTCGTTTGAGCTTGTCTGCGGAGTCGGAGATGAGCTGAATTTCATTCAGGACGAACCTGGGGACAATCAGCGGGGCGTCGAACAGCTTGCTCTTATAGAGGTCGGCGATTCGGCCGTCGATGATAGCGGAGGTGTCGAGGACGAAGGGGCGTGCGCCTTTGGTTTGCTTTGTGAACTCGACGTATGGAATCACGAAGCGGACATCGTCTTTTGTGCGTATGACGATGGTGATAATAAGAAAGCAGATACATATTCCCATCATCCACTTTAGCGCGCTGGTTACCGTTGCCGTAAGCCCGATGCGATAAATATCAACAACCATATCGAGCACCTGCGCCAGCGCCCAGCTTATAACAATGCCGACGAGAAGCCCGAAGAAAACGCCTGCCAGTGAGGCGAGGGATTTTTTGGGCGTCAGGATGTCGATAACAAACGTTATGACCACCATTGCCAGGCCGGTCCAGAGCAGGGCGTAAAAATCCAGCCGGCCCTTTTCCGAGGTAATCTCCTGCCCAGTCAGGTTCACAAGAAAAACCGCGACGATAATGACCACAAAAAACACTCTTAAAAATAATAGTAACATGCCAGTGACCTCCAAAGTTTATAATATATTTTTTATATTAGAAATTGCTGTTTGCTTTATATTTGCCGAACATTTTTCGCCGGCTGCACCATCCTAATCATCGACCATATATTGTCAACATCAAAAGTTTATTGTCCGGCATTGAAGCATAATCCACATTGAATCGATATCGTCCGTAAAAAATAAACCCGTGGCCATGATGATTATTTTCCGAGTTTTATTTTTATGCCATTATATTTCTTGTTAAATTAAATCTTATCTGCCAAGGACCGCTTCAGCAATTATTTTAGCGGCGTTTTTTCGGGCAACGGTTTTGCAGGCGTCTTTCATCTGCCGGCGTGCAGTTTCGTTTTTCAGCAGCGGCTCAAGCTCCTCCCAGAGCCATTCGCACCTGTCTTTATCGTCGCCGACGTCATCGACGATAACTGCGGCCCCTGCTTCGACGAGTTTTCCGGCGTTGAGGTACTGGTGCAGGTCGTTATGATAGGGATATGGCATACAAATAGAGGGCGTTGCCGCGGCGGCGTATTCGGCGACGCTGACCGCACCGCTTCTGCCTATTACAATGTCGGCGGCGGCGAGCAGGTCCGGCATATCGTCATAATAGTCAACGACTTTATTTTTTATGGGGGCGTTGACATAGCCGGCGCTGACCTGGTCGAAGTTTGCCCTGCCTGTTAAATGCACTATCTGCCAGTTGTCGGCATAATTCGATAGTTTTTCCAGCAGCGAACAAATTGTTCTATTTATATTCTGGGAGCCGGTTGAAGCGCCTGTTATGAGGAGGATTTTTTTGTTGTAGTCGAGGCCGAGGGCGTCTTTTGCTTTTTGCGGATTCAGGTTGTCGAAGCTGCTTCGCAGCGGGCAGCCGGCGACGGTTACTTTTGATTTTTGCTTTCCGAAGTATTCGGCGGTTTCTTCGAACTGGACGAAGATGCGTTGTGTCCATTTCCCGATTAGCTTGTTGGCTTTGCCGGGGATGATATCGACATTGAGCAGGAAGAGTGGGATTTTCGATTTGTAAGCGGCGCGGCAGACGGGCGCGGCGACGAATCCGCCTACGCCTATGACGACCGGGTTTTCGCTTTTGGTTATCATTTCGGCCGCGATTTTTTGACTCGCCAGGAACATTTTGCAGAAATTGAAAAACTTGTCCGGTCTGATTGAAAGACCTACGGCGGGCAGGGCGGTATATTGGAAATTGGTTTTTGACAGGACGTGTTTGTCTATATCCCTGTTGCTGATGAAGAAATGGATTTTCGCGGCTGGGTCGAATTCGGCGATTTTTTCCGCTATCGCCAACGCGGGGTAAATATGCCCGCCCGTTCCTCCGCCCGCAAAAAAGATGCTTTTGCCTGCCATTACGCGTCCTCCCTGAGCTGTGTCTTTTCGCATTGAGAGGCGATATTCAAAAGGACGCCGACGGCGGCTGCGGTCAGGAGCATACTCGTTCCGCCCGCGCTGACAAAGGGCAGCGGCAGGCCTTTTGTGGGCAGGACGACGGTAACGACGCCGATATTGAGTGTGGCCTGAAAGCCGATAGCCAGGACGATGCTTGTCGCGAGCAGTTTGCCAAAGGGTTCTTTGCAGCGATTTATTACCATAACCCCGAAAATTATAAGTATGACGAAAAGCGCGATGACCGTTAATGTGCCGATGAGTCCCATTTCTTCAGCGATAATCGAGAAGATAAAGTCGGTAGTGTCTTCGGGCAGGTGGCCATATTTGCAGACGCCCATGCCGAGGCCTTTGCCGAAGGGGCCGCCTGAGCCGATGGCGATGAGTGACTGGCTTGCCTGGTAATTCGATGAGCCGGTCAACTGGTCGGGGTGCAAAAAGGCGAAGATTCGCATCCTGCGGGTGGGCGAGGCGAGTATCGCGGCGGCAAAACCAATTGCGGCGACTGGCAGCGGGGCAACCAGATAACGCCAGTTTGCTCCGCCTATCAATAATATGAAAAAGGCGAGCATTGCAATCAGGGCTGCTGAGCCAAAGTCCTCGATGATGATAAGTCCTACCACCAGGCCCAGGACGATGCAAACTGGCAAAAGGCCTCGTTTGAAGAACGCCAGGCGCTCGCCGTATTTGACGCAGAAGGCCGAGAGCGTGAAAATGACTGCCCATTTTGCCAGTTCCGAGGGTTGAAAACTGATTGTGGCGGGGCCAAGCGGGATTCGGAGCCAGCGTCTGGCCTGATTGATTTGCGAGCCGATATGGGGGATGAGCACTAACACAAGCAGAATTACGCTGATGCCGAATAAATAGGTAATGGGTGAACGCCACAGGCCCTTATCGAGATTGAATCGCCGGTAATCGATACGCGAAACCGCGAGCATTACCGCGACGGCCAAGGGGAAAAACAGGGCTTTTCGTATGTTGGCGGATTGATAGAAACGCGACAAGCTGACACCTTTGGAGACCTCGACGCCCGCGGAAAAGACAAATACTGTTCCGATTGCCATAAGGGTAATGACGACCGCGCCTATTCGCCAGCCCAGGTTCTCTTTATAATCCAGTTCAACTAGTGTTGTTGCCGTTTCAGCCATTACTGTTCTCCAGCGTTTAGCGTATAGCGGGTAGCGGACAGTAGTTGCCTGTCGCACGCCGTTTGGCGTCCCTTACGGGAGGTGAATTCACTAAACGCTATACGCAATCCGCTATACGCTATTTACTTATTGTCGGCTTGCCTGACCGAATTGCAGTAAAAAATCGCTTCTGCGTTGGGGGAATCCGCATTACCCAACTTCCCTCATCTCCTTAGGCGTACAATATAAGAACCTCTAATGGATTTGACCCGCATTTTTAATTTTTGTTAAGTGAGGGAAAAGGGTATAATCCTTTATTTCCTGCGGGTTTTTAATCGTTAGTATGGCAGGAGTCGCCAAATAGATGTTTGAAATTGTGGACAAACAGACGGTTGGGCCAAATGTGACCCGGTATGAGATAAAGGCGCCGCGAGTTGCCAAGTCGCGGCTGTGCGGACAGTTTGCAATCGTCCGGGGATTGCCTCATTCCGAACGCATACCGCTTACGATAGCAGACGTTAATACCAAAACGGGAACTATCACGCTGATTGTGCAGACGGTCGGCAAAAGCACTTTAGAGATGTCAAAGTTGAAAAAGGGCGATTCGTTTTGCGATGTTGCGGGGCCTTTGGGCCAGCCAAGTCATATCGCCAAATACGGAACAGTGGCGGTAATAGGCGGCGGATTGGGAACAGCGGTCGTATATCCGCAGGCGGTCGCGCTGCGGCAGGCGGGGAACAAGATAGTCAGCATTATCGGCGCACGCACAAAGGATTTAGTCATTCTCGAACAACTGCTCAGCTCGGTAAGCGACCAGTTGATTGTTATAACCGACGATGGCTCATCGGGTAAAAAGGGACTCGTAACCGACGCACTGCGGGAGCTTACCGAAAATCCCCAGACCAAAGTGGATGCCGTTTATTGTGCGGGACCTGTAATAATGATGAAGGCGGTAGCGGAATTGACCCGTTCAATGAATATACCGACTATCGTAAGTTTGAATCCGGTTATGGTTGACGGGACGGGGATGTGCGGGGGCTGCCGGGTAACAATTGACGGCAAACGCAAATTCGCCTGCGTCGATGGGCCTGAATTCGACGGGCACAAGGTTGATTTCAATGAGCTGATGGACCGGCTCAAGACCTACAAGGGCCACGAAAACAAAAAATACGAAGAGCATCAGTGCAAACTCACCGCCGAGCACGCAGAGACCGCAGAGAAAAACACTAAAAAATAATCTTTGCGAACTTCGCGTTCTCTCCCGTAAGGGATGGCCAAGCCACGCGGTAAAAAATAACAGGGAAAAAAATAGTGAGTGAAGAAGCGAAAAAGTTGACAGCCAAAGAACGGATGGCGATACCGAGACAGCAGATGCCACAGCGTGATGGCATTGAGCGAAGCAGGGACTTCAAGGAAGTCAACCTGGGTCTTTCTGAACAGGTCGCAATCCGCGAGGCGCAGCGATGCCTTCAGTGCAAAAATCCCAAGTGCGTCGAGGGCTGTCCCGTCGGTATCGATATACCCGGTTTTGCGAAACTAATCGCGGAGGGTGATTTTCTCGCGGCAGCGGAGCTGGTTCGCAGGGATAACGACCTGCCTGCGGTTACGGGGCGGGTGTGCCCGCAGGAAATTCAGTGCGAGGCGTGCTGTGTGCGATGCAAAAGCGAAGCGCCTGTTGCGGTCGGCTGGCTCGAACGATTCGTCGCTGATTACCAGATGCAGCACTCGTCGAAGACAAAGCCAACGGCTGTTAAGAAGACGGGTAAAAAGGTTGCGTGCATCGGTTCGGGGCCGGCGGGGATTACCTGCGCGGGCCAGTTGGCCAAGCTCGGTTACGATGTAACAATTTTCGAGGCGTTCCACAAGGCGGGCGGCGTGCTTGTTTATGGCATACCTGAATTTCGTATGCCCAAGAAAATCGTTGAGGCAGAAGTTAAGACGCTCAAGGCGCTGGGCGTAAATATCGAGACAAACGTCATCGTGGGGAGAACCGTAACGATACCGCAGCTTATGAATGATGAAAAATTCGAAGCGGTATTTATCGCGGTCGGGGCGGGGCTGCCTGAGTTTATGAATATACCGGGCGAGAATTTCAAGGGCGTTTACTCCGCGAATGAATATCTCACGCGGGCCAATCTTATGGAGGCATACAACCCCGAATCCGATACGCCGATTATACGGGGCAAACACGTTTGCGTTATCGGCGGAGGCAATACCGCTATGGACGCGGTGCGAACGAGCAAAAGACTGGGCGCGGACGAAAGCATAATTGTTTACCGTCGCGGCAGAAAAGAGATGCCCGCGCGTGTCGAGGAAGTTCATCACGCGGAAGAGGAAACAATCACCTTCGAGATGCTGACCGCGCCGCTGGAAGTTCTCGGTGACAAAGATGGCTGGGTTGCAGGGCTAAAGTGTATCAGGATGCAGTTGGGCGAGCCGGATGCCTCGGGCAGACGCAGGCCCGTGCCGATTCCCGGTTCGGAATTCGTAATCGATTGTGACCTTGTGATTGTAGCAATCGGTATCGGGGCAAACCCGCTGCTGACAAAAGCTACTACGGGCCTGAAACTCAACAAGTGGGGCTATATCGAGGCCGACGAGAATCTTATGACTAATATCCCCGGGGTATTCGCGGGCGGAGATATTGTCCGCGGCTCGGCAACGGTCATATTGGCGATGGGCGACGGCAAAAAGGCCGCGCAGAATATTCATAAATACCTTTCCCGCTAATCGGCGAAGGACAGCCAACCCTTGACCAAACGCCTTTTTCCTGCTAATCCTTATTATATGTCAGTGGATTTTAGCCAGATACCGGAAGTGCTTGACGAGCTTCGCGCGGGTAAAATGATTATCCTTGTGGATGACGAAGACCGCGAGAACGAGGGCGACCTTGTCTGCGCGGCGGAAAAGGTAACGCCTCAGATTATCAATTTTATGGCGAAATTCGGGCGTGGGCTTATATGTCTGCCTTTAACGGGCGAGAAATGCGACGCCCTCGGGCTTCATCCGCAGGTCCAGGATAACACCGCTCGGATGCACACCGCTTTCACGGTCAGTATCGACGCGGCGGAAGGTATTACCACTGGTATCAGCGCGGCGGACAGGGCGCACACAATACAGATGGCGATTGCCGATAAAACGAGGCCCGCAGATTTTGCCAGGCCGGGACATATTTTTCCGCTTCGGGCGCGTGAGGGCGGGGTGCTGGTTCGCGCGGGGCAGACCGAAGGTGCGATTGACCTGATGCAGATGGCTCAGATGAAGCCGGCGGCGGTGATTTGCGAGATTATGAACGATGACGGGTCGATGGCCCGCGTGCCCCAACTGCTGGAATTTTGCAAAAAGCATAACCTGAAAATTGCCTCAATCGCCAAGCTGGTTGAGTACCGGCTGCAGCGGGAGACACAGGTAAAGCGGGTCGAGGCGATTCAGATGCCCACCGACTACGGGGATTTCAAACTCATCGCTTACGAGTCGATTTCATCGCCTGAGCCGCATCTTGCGATTTGCAAAGGCGGAATAGGCGAGCTTGATGAATTAGGCAAACCGATTCAGCATGATGAGCCGGTCCTTGTCCGGGTACACTCGGAATGTATGACGGGGGACTTGTTCCATTCACAGCGGTGCGAATGCGGCAGGCAGTTGGAGGCCGCTTTGAAGATGATTGAAAAAGAGGGCAAAGGCGCGGTTGTTTATCTGCGGCAGGAGGGCAGGGGAATAGGCCTTACAAATAAACTGCACGCGTATAAATTGCAGGAACAGGGATTCGATACCGTTGATGCGAATATCAAGCTGGGTTTTTCGCCCGACAAGCGCGACTACGGCATAGGCGCACAGATTCTTCGCGACCTGGGCCTCAAGCAGATTAAAATCCTCACCAACAACCCGAAGAAAACCAGCCGGCTCGAAGTTTACGGCATAAAAGTCGTCGAGCAGATTCCTCTTCAAATAGCCCCAACGCCCCACAATATCGACTATTTGCGCACCAAGAAATATCGCTTCGGCCACATCTTAGACAACGATTTATGACAGGTGGTTTTGGTAACGCAAAGGGGCACAATGAATACGATTTTGGTGGTCAAGCTTGGTTCCACGTATCCGCAACTCATAGCGAAGCAGGGCGATTTCGATGACTGGGTGATTCGCCGTCTGGATTTGTCAAAAAACGCGACGAGAGTGGTTGATGTTGTCGCGGGTGAAAATCTTTCGCAGGATGGTTTCGGCGGAGCGATTATTACCGGCTCACATAATATGGTTACAGATAAATTGGACTGGAGCGAAAGAACAGCCGAATGGCTGCGACGTCAGGTTGAAAAACGGACGCCGATTCTGGGTATCTGCTATGGTCATCAACTGCTCGCTGACGCACTGGGAGGCGTTGCCGGACCAAACCCTCGCGGCAGAGAATTCGGCAATCAAAAGATTTATATGAAGACGGCAGCAAAAAGCGATTCGCTTTTCGGTTCGCTGCCAAATGTATTTGAGGGCCATTGTTGTCATGCTCAGTCGGCGTTGAAATTACCGGCTGGTGCGGTTTGCTTAGGCGGCAATTCCCACGAACCGAATCACGCAGTTCGTTTTGCGGAGAATTGCTGGGGCGTGCAGTTTCACCCGGAATTTGATGTTGAGGCGACGCGGTATTATATCGAGCAATGTAAAGATTTATTGGCTAAGCAGAGAATTGATACGAAAAAGCTTTCTGCTGCCGTTGGCCCGACTCCCGAAAGTTACGCCCTGATAAGCCGATTCGCAAATTTTGCTTGTTCAGCGTGACTTATTTTCTATGTCAATTCGTTAATCCCGCGATAGCGGAGCCGATGAGGGTAGCGTTATCGACGCTGATAATCTCGTAATAAATACCCAGTTTGTTTTCGAGGTATTGTTTCAGATAAAACTCGACGCGATTTTTCAGACCCTTCATCTGGTAAAAGGTCGTGCCTTCGGCGACGATGCAGATTGGGCGTGAGGGGTCAGTTCCAGAGCCGGATTTGATTGCCATAGCAGAGAGGTTAATCGCGGTGAGTTTGGCGGCGCGTTCGGTTAATCGGTCTGCTATATAATATAAGGTAAGGGAGTCATCGGCGTTACCCTGTTTTGCGGCGTCGGCGAGGGGGTTTTGGCCATAGGGATAGAGTAAGAAGGCGTTCATATCTTTTGTGTCGAGTTCGGATATTTGCCAAAGTGCGTTTGCGATGTGGGGTGAGAACAGGCAGTCATCACAGGCCTTATGGATGGTGGCCAGACACAGGTGGCCGAGGTATGCGCCGGAAATCATTTTCTCGAATTTGTGGACGGCGGGGTTGATGGTTGATTTGTCGAAGGCGACGTCGATTTTGCCCTGTTTGATTTTGCCGAAGTTGCCTGATTCGGTATTGATAATCTGGCTTTTCAAAAGGTCGAGGTCTTTTGTCTTTTTGATTTGTGTATTTTTTTCGACGTAGCAGGTGTTGGTGCCTGTGCCGAGGATGAAGCCGATGTATGAGCCGAAGTAGCGGTTCTGATAACCGACGCCTGCGAGGAGGGTAACGACGGTATCGTTGAGCAGGACGATATGTTTGTCGCCGCCGAGGCCCATGGACGCAAGCGCACGGTTGATATTTTCGCCGATGAATTGGCCGACGACGTCTTTGGCTTTTATTTCTTTTGAGAATCGGATTAGCCGGCCGTCTTTGCTGGGGAACATTTCGACTGCGTATGAAAAACAAAAGCCGATATTTTGTGCGGCACCGGCGACATCCTTGAGATAGCCCGCCATAATCTTGAAGAATTCGTCTTTGCCTATTTCGTGCTGGATGCCGGGCATTTTATATAGATGCAGATTTTCGATAACAGCTTTTTTCTGGTCGTCGAAATAGACGGTTGCGACCCTTAAATTCGTGCCGCCTGCGTCAACGACGATTACGCGTTTGTTCGTGGGGACATCAGCCCCGACCTCGATATAAGTGGGAATCATATCGAAGGTGCTTTTTTTGCCGGCCAGTCCCCGCTGCATCTCTGACAGAAACGAGTCAATCACCAGGTCGGTATCGACATCGAGATAATCCATCTGATATTTTTTAAGGAAGCGGGTGACATTTTGCTTTATTTTTTTCATTGATAATTCCTTAAGCCACAGAGTCCGCCTCAGGCGGATAAATTTTTACTTATTATAGCCACTCCCCTTAGGGATGCCAACTGGCAAGAGGGCACCCTTCGACGGCAGTTTACATGTGCCTGCATCCTCGCTTATGAAGAGGGCTCGTCGCTTAGCTTCGTTATTAAGATGAAAAATGAACTTTCTCATAGTAACTCAAACTTTCTCATCGTAAAGGACATCAAAAAGCGGCGTTTTTGATATTAAAAACGCAACTTTCGCATAGTTTCTCATAGTTTCTCATCATATATCAATGGCCCGGTTATTTTCTGAACAACTTTTCGAGATCCGCATAAGATTTTAATCTCAATGCTTCAAGGTCTATCTTTTTCGGCAAATCATCCTGGGGTATATGCAACTTCCAGCACCAGAATTTATTTCCCTGTTCGTCTTTATCAGGGAAACATTTGATATCAAGCTCTTTCCTTGCTCTTATTAAGGTGCAATTTTTAAAACACTGTTCTTCAGCAAGTTTCAAAATATCCTTCGACGGCTTTGGTTTGCCATCGGCTAAAAGATTTTTGAGCCAGTCGATGGCGCGGTTCAGCTCGGGGGCTTCGATATTGCTTTTCGAAGATAAGACAACTTCTGCGGAGATATTTACCGGCTCTTTTTCAAAAACTATGGAATTATTTTTAATTTCAAACGCCAAGGTTGCCGGTTTTTCCAAAAGATTATGTTTGGCAGGTATAAAAAGACGACGAGGATTATTGGCGGCATTAGAAACAGGGCTTACAATCCAGACGGTGCGGGCGGCGGCGGGAAAAGCCAAAGAACCCATTGTTCTATAGGCCGATTTTGTGGAAGTGCCTTTGTTCAAGTGCATTACGCCTATTATCGCCACATTATATTTATGAGCAAGATGGACTAACGGCGTTAAGATAGCGCGGACATAAATATCATTTTGCGTATCGAGACAGCCGAAGAAGGCACTCAAGGGGTCGATGATGATGAGCTTTAAATCCGGTATTTCGCTGATTGCCATTTCAAGGGCAAAGAGGTCTGTTACGATATTGAAGTAGTCCGTAAATTCGTTTCCATTTTTGTCCCTGTGGCGGACGAAGGGAATCATCTTAATTTTAGAAAGGTCAGCGTTTGACGCCGATAGGCGAGGACGTATTACTTTTGCAGGGGAATCCTCATTATTGAGGATTATGACGGAGCCAGGTTGAGAATTATTAACCGCGGAGGTCGCAGAGACCGCAGAGTTCTCTACAATAAAATCAGGCCAAGGGCGGCTGGTTGAGACGGCTGCTGCCATATAGAGCGTGAGGAAACTTTTGCCGACGCCGGGGTCGCCAGCGATGAGAGTCAGCATACCTAAGGGGATATGGTCAGGCCAAAGCCAGTCGATATCGAGAGGAGTGACTTTATCAAGGGAAATTACTTCGGCCTGATTCGGGAATTGCTTTTTATTTACCGCGGAGTTTAATTCGACTTGTGATTGGTTTACCGTTTTCATTCTTGAATCCTCTTCTTTCGTGACTCGTCGCTCGTGGCTCGTTATTCGGTAGTTCGATCCAACGTTTATTACGCACAACAATTATGTATAGCGTTATGTGTTTATACAACAACAAAATGGTAGTTTTTTAGCAATGTTAATTTGGGTAAAATAACACCTCCGTTTTTTTAGGGCAAAATGGGGTTTTTTATACGCTGTTTTTTACCGCAGAGGACGCAGAGATCGCAGAGATATTTTTTTAGACGCTGATTTTTTCACCACTCCCTTCCCGTAAGGGATGCCAAACAGCAATGGGATGTTTGACGGCAGAAGACACGAAGAAATCATATTGTTTTGGAATGGTAAAAAAAGGTTGCTGACCCCATTATTTCGCTCTTCATAGTTTTAACGAAGAAGGGTCATTCCCGCGAAAGCGGAATCCAGATTTTAGAAACCGATTAACAATGTGATTCTACCGAGAAAGAAACCGAAACCATTCCTCATCAGACGCTTTTTCGTTGATTGTATTAAAATCTAAACCCTTTGACGTAAAGTATTCATTCTTTATTTCTTCAGACTTTGCATCCTCCCATTCAAGCATCTTATGAAAAAGCTGTCCCCTCCTTTCGTCAGTATCATACCAACTACCAATAGAAGCCGCCATACAAAAAGCTAATAAACCGTTGGGTAGTTTAATCAAATAGTACACCGATCCCTGCTCTATACGTTTAACAATCTCAATTTCGGTATTAAACGGCAATCCTGTGGAGCGTGCATATCCTGCCCTATAACCGTCATCACCATTGATAAACGGAAATATAGGAAGAGATTTTTCTAAACGTAACTTCTGACCGACATTCAGATGATCGGAGGGGAAACCGCCAAATTTATTATTGGATTCTTCAGATATTCGGTCATATTCTTTTACGCAATTCTCCCATGCTTTGAACTCCGGAGTATCTGATATATCTGCAAACTTCTTCAACAATTCGTTTGTCATTCCACAGATTTCAACTTCCAAATTTGGGTTGTGATGAGCAGAGGCCCAAGCTCCCGCGTCAAGTTTCATGCCAGGTAAAAAAAATGTTACAAAAGTTCGTTCTGTTTCTTGCTCCTGATTTTTGCAGTGATTTGATATGTCGGCTAACTGTTCCTCAGTTGGATATCTACCATCTATTTTTGAAACTCTTATATCGAAAACTTTTTTGTAAGGAAACCAGTGCCCCGTTTTGATAATCTCAAAGGGTATCAATTCACGATTTTCATCGAAAACGTACCCTTTCAGTGTTTTTTTGCCATTCTTTTTTTCATCTTTATAAAATGTTTCTTTGTCATTATTTTTACCATCTTTTGAACATGTGCCAATAATGCCGATAATAATTGCCGCAATCACAAGGATAGCTAAAAAGCCACGAAAAGCATCTTTATTTTGTTTTGTCTTTAATTCCAAAATCTTTTCTGGCGTAAGGCAGTATCCGCAATGTGGGCACTTTTCTACGGTCTCGCTAATACTCTTTTTGCATTTCGGGCATTCAATTAAGTCCATAAATCAATCCTCAGCTTTTTATTTACCTTCATGCTTTTCCATGCAACCTTTTTCAGCATGCAATTTATCACAAATGGCAATAGTTATATCAATGATAGTTCGTGCGAAATCCATGCTTTCCTCAATAAATGAGTCCGACATCGGAATGATGCCACTATCAGCACTACCACATTCAAACCATTCCTCATTATTAGATTCCCATTTTTCTTTATTTGCCTTCTTTATAAAATCTTCCTTTTCCTTTATTGGCCATTCGTAACCATTATGAAACATGCTGTTACGATAAGCAAATAATGCTGTTAGCGTCTTGTCCATGTCCTCCGGAAATTCTTTTCTAATGCCAATTGCTTCCAAAAGCTGAGGGATACCTTTGGATATATTTTTTATTTTAGGTTTTTTGTTGTCGGGGTAATAATAATGGCAATCCCATCTGTCTTTATCGTCGCATCGATCTTTGCCATCCCATCGATGGTGCTTTGATAGGGTATCTTTGTTCTCTCGTATATAACCAAATGTATGAATAAAAATACATTCTATGAGAGGAGCTATGTTTGCAATACAATTCATATTATGATGAGCTTCCATCAAACCAAAATGCGTAAGATGTTCCCACTTATCCTTTTCCATTGCACTTAGCTCAAGAGCATAGTCCTCATTTATGGCAGAATCTTTATCTGACAAATAATTTTCGTAATCTATCTTGCTTTTGTTATATTTTTGGAGAACCTCGTTTTTCCGGGTTTGAGAAAATTTTATTGTCTCCTGCATCTGATAATACAAGAGGTCTATATCACTAATGCGAGGGTGTCTTCCTGATATTGCATTTCTTAAAGCTTCTCTTATTTCTTCCAAGTCCGTGGACGCCATTAGGGACACCATTCCTAATTTCTTTTTTAAAACAAAAACAATATCTGCCGACCTTAAGGAATCATTATATTATCGCGTGGTGATAGAAAAAAGCTTTTTATGGTGAAATCCGTTGAGACCATATAGTGGCAAGATAAAATCAGTGGAGTAGGAAAAAAATAATGGGAAAACGGACTGTATGGACTTAATGGACGAGGTAGGCCGTCTTCCCCGCCAAACTGACTGGCGGGTAAACTTCGCTCCGTGTGAGAGAAATGCGCCGCCGTACCGGCGGCGGCTAAACAGAAGGGAAAATTCAACCATTCTCCGAAGTTTTTCTATTATTCAGGGTACCCGTTGGGGAATTTACTGTGCCATTTCCAGGCGGAGGCGACGATTTTTTCGAGGTTTGTCCATTTGGGCTGCCAGCCGAGTTCGGTTCTGGCTTTAGCGGAATCGCAGACAAGCGCCGGCGGGTCGCCGGGCCTGCGAGGCGATTCTATGACCTTGAAGTTTTTCCCCGACACCTTTTTTACCGTATCAATGACCTGCCGGACGGAATAGCCCTTTCCGTTGCCGAGGTTATAAATCGATTCGGCTTGGCTTTCGAGCTTTTTCAGCGCAAGCAGATGCGCCAGGCAAAGGTCCTCGATATGGATATAATCGCGGATGCAGGTGCCGTCGTCGGTTGGGTAATCGGAGCCGAAGATTTTTATTGCGTCCAATTTGCCCATCGCGGTGAAAATCGTCAGCGGGATTAAATGTGATTCGGGCTTATGGTCTTCGCCGAGGGTGCAGTTATTGCCTGAGCCGCAGGCATTGAAATATCGAAGCGCAACAAAATGCAGTTTGCCCGCGACGGCCTGATGATGACACATTTTTTCGACGGCCAGTTTTGTTTCGCCGTATGGATTGATGGGATGCATCGGCAAATCTTCCGTGATGGGCTGTTTGTCGGGCATTCCGTAAACCGCGGCGGTGCTGCTGAATACAAATTTCCCGACGCCAGCCGATTCCATTGCGCTCAGTACCACCTGGGTATTTGAAACGTTATTTTGATAATACTTAAGAGGATTGATTACTGATTCGCCCGCCTCGATGAACGCGGCGAAGTGCATCACGGCCTCTATTTTGTGTTTTTTGAGGGTTGCGGTCAGCAGGTTGAAGTCCGCCAAATCCCCTTTAACGAACTCGCATCCTTTTATCGCGGCCGTGTGTCCCTTGCTCAGGTTATCGTAGATGATTGGCTGATGTCCTTCGGCAGCCAGCATTGCCGTCATATTACTTCCAATGTACCCGGCTCCGCCGGCGACGAGTATTTTCATTTGGTTGGTTCCTTCTTGGTTGCTGCGAGTTGTTTCTCGATGCGTTTCAAAATTTCTGTTTCCAATTGATTGTCTCTGCCGAGGTCCGTCCAGGTCAAAGTTGCTTTTTGTTCGCGGGTTAGTTGGGGGTTTTTCGCGCCCTTTTGCTGGTAGGACATTTCAGTTTGCTGGTCTCTCGCGGTTTGACTTTGGGGCATGCTTAATCGCTGCGTGGTTGCTCTGCAGTTGATACACAGTTGGCCGGCCTCTTCGCTTATGTTGATTTCGACGGTCCTGCGGATGCTTTGCAGGTCGGCTTCGGTCCGGTTGAATGAGCCGACGCTGTCGGCTCGCCAGAACTCGAATGACTGTGCTCCCGGCAATGGGGCGGTTCTTATGTAGCCCACATTAACGTCGAATTTTTCAATATGGAAGTGCATCTCGGCAAGCACCCGTTCCGCTGTTGTCATTACGGCTGCTCGCGGTGAGCTTGCCTGCCCTGAGTTTGTCGAAGGGGTCGAATCCGTTTTGTTCGCGGCAGGCGAGCAAAGCTGCTCTATTGTCTTTGTGTATTTGTTTTGCGCGCAGCCGGCGAGCCAAAAGAGCAGCGAGCAGGTTAGCAGTTTGTTCAATATCGATTTATTCATTTTTTAATACCTCAAGTCATTGCGTCAGTTCGGCATACGCAGGTGATTATATTGCAAGAGGCAAGCGGTGTTAAAGGGTTTTTTGAATAATGGTCGATGAAGTTGGTGATAGTATTATCGCGGAATTTCTATGCCTTCAGTTCAGACACAGACAATTGCGAACAAACTTGACGAATTGCCCCTGGGTCGGCTGGTTCGGGACTTTTTAAGCTACCTGACAGTCGAGGGGGGATTGTCTGACAACACAATTCAGGGTTATGGGCGGGATTTGAGGGATTTCATGGAGTTTTGTAAATCCAGCAAGGTTGGCGAAATTAAACAGATTACGCCTGCCCTGATACAGAAATATATGATGATACTGGCAAAGGATAACAAGGCGGAGGCATCGCAAAAGAGGGGTTTGGTTGCGATTCGGATGTTTTTACGGTTCGGCAAGCTAAACGGGCTGGTTAATGATGATTTTACGGGGATTCTGGAAGGACCTAAGCTCTGGCAGCGGCTACCGATAATATGCAGCAAAAAACAGGTGGTGGATTTGCTGGAGGCGCCCTCGCCGAAAGAAAAGTATTACCTGCGCGACAAGGCAATCCTTGAATTGCTTTATGCGACCGGGGTCCGGGCCAGTGAGGTTGCGGGCTTGAAAATAGCGGATTTGAACCTCGACGTGGGATATTTGCGATGTATCGGTAAGGGCAGCAAGGAACGGGTGATTCCGCTCGGTAAGGTTGCAGCGGCGGCGACGCTGGAATATCTGAAAAATATGAGGCCCCAACTGGCAAAGTCATTTAGCGGGGATTTTTTACTGCTTAGCCGAACGGGCAGACCAATGGGGCGTATAGAAATCTGGCGGCTTATAAAAAGATACGCGGCGCGCGCCGGTATGCCGAAAAATTTGACTGTGCATACGCTGAGGCATTGTTTCGCGACACACCTGCTGGCGGGTGGGGCGGATTTACGGAGCGTTCAGGAAATGTTGGGACACGTGGATATATCGACGACGCAGATTTACACGCACGTTGACAATGAAAGATTGCGGGAGATTCACAGAAAATTCCACCCGCGGCCATAGATTTTATAGGACTATCTCGGAATCGGCGGTTGACGTGTGTGGCAATTTGGGCTTATTATCGGGGATGATGAACGTAATGGTGAATAATCAGTTCAGAAGGATGCTTGGAATAATGATACGACGATATTATTTGGTTATCTTATTATTGCTGGCGGGATGCGAGCAGGGGGCGACCAGGAAAGTTGAGAATACAAATATACCTGCCCCTCCCCCTGTGCCTTTAGCGGAGACATTGCCGAGCGGTGAGACGGACACGCAATTGAAGGTAAACCAGGAGGCGTTGCTGAGAGGGGCGACGGATGACGTTCGCCTGGATGCTGCTACGGTGATGCTTTTTAGCGATAGCGCCGGCGCAAGGCGGATACTGATAGAAGCATTAAACCAGTCGGAAAACAAGCAGGCGAGGATGGCGGTTTGCCGGGCGCTGACAGTCAGCAGGGAGACCAGGCGGCCGATAAGGAACAAAAATGATTTTATTGAGCCGTTGGAAAATATTTTGAAAACGGAAGAGGGAAATCCCGCCAAATTCGCAGCAGAGGCATTGCTGATTTTTGATTATGACGCGATAGCGAATTTTCTGGAGCCGATGGCAAAGGACGAATCTATGCCTGTCAAGGCGAGATTGAATGCGATATATGCGATGAAGGTCCAGCTCGATATAAGAGCTATAACGCGGATGGCTGAGCTTGTAGAGGACAAGGATAAGCAGGTCTCAGGCGCCGCAGGTGATGCGCTTCAGTCGTTAGGTGTACCCGTCAGCAGGGACGCGAGGAGACGGGCGCAGATATTGAGCGAGCTGCGAACGAAGGGAATGGAGCGTTTTCAGCGAGACTGGCTTATTCGACAGGAATCGCGGGTAAACGACCTGGAGAAGGAACGAGACCAGTGGCGAAAGCTGTATTTGGGTTCGCTGGACAGGATATATGAAGGAATCAGCGACGATGGGCAGCGAGGTAAATTCCTGATAGAACAATTGAACAATTCTGAATCTATGATTCGGCTGTGGGCTCTGGATAAGGTGTCGCAGTGGCGGATTGGGACACAATCGAAACTGCCCGCGGAGCTTGGGCCGGTTCTGGTGAAGCTGGTTTCCAGCGACAACAGGGACATTCGTCTTGCGACGGCGAAACTGCTTTCGCTGACGGGTGAATTAAGCTCAGCGGAACGGCTTGCGGAACAATTCAAGGTTGAGCAGGACGAAGAAGTAAAGACGGAGTTATTTGTTGCCCTTGGGGCTGCGTGCCATTATGCGCTTGTTCCGACCTCGGGCATCCCGCTTTCTCCTGAGCTTCGAAAGCAGACGCTGGAATGGGCGGCCGGATACCTCAATGACGAGGACGCTAAAAAGGCGCACAAGGGAGCGGATGTAATCAGAAAATTGATTGAGCCGGGCGGACTTTCGGATGACGATGCCGCCATGTACATGGACATGCTTGTGGAAAGATACAGCCGGGACAAGCAAAACGGCAATAGCGTTTTGCGTGGCGATTTGTTGGGGACGATGGCGAGATTGTGCGGACAAAGCGCTTATAAGCCGGAGTCAGCCAAACGATTCGCTGCGATTTTTGAACAGGCTTTAAACGACGAAAGCGACCTGGTAAGGGAGGCGGCAGTTGACGGACTTATATGCGTTGACAAGCCCAGGGCACTAAAACTGCTGGCAAAAGATTTTGTTAATGACAAAAGCCAAATAGTCAGAGACAGGGTTATGGAGCTTGCGGGGGATATAGGAGGCAAAGACGACCTTTTGTGGTTGTGGGACAAAGTGGGGGCTAATTCGGAAGGTAAATCGGCGTGGCAGGCGATGCTGAAGATATTTAACAACTGCGATACGAATGTTATTGAAAGCTGGGTAGGCAAGTTCGATTCTCAGTCGGTCAATGGGAAGTTGTCAGATGAGCAGTATGTATCGTTTTTTGAGCTTGCGGAACGCAAGGCGGCTGCTGAAAACAGGGCGGATATGGTAAAAGCCACAAGGGAAAAACTTGCCCAGCTTTACGCAAAGTCTGGGCAATTTGAGCAGGCGGCGGAGTATCTTGGCAAATTGCGGGATTCTGCCAGGACCAAAGAGCAAAAAGAAATCATTTTAGGGCAATTAATAAATGTGTATCTTCGCTGGCCAAAAGTGGAGGCGGCGACACTGCTTGTAGGTAATTCCTTGCTGGAAAAGGACTTAGGTAGCGACAGCGTGGTTGTTCGCTCGATAGATGCGTTTCTGGATACGCCGGCGGAGGGGGTAGACCCCAATATGGTTTTGAAATTGCTGCGGAAGGTCAAGGTATCTGAACAGCGGCCTTTGTGGCGTCAAAACCTGGCCAGATGGAATAGACGGTTTGGTTTGACCGAGGACCCAAATACAGGGGGATAACAATACTGATATCAGCGTTGGTCAGGGGGTAAAGTAATATCTGGAAACACGGGGGACGGAAGGGGGGCCTAAAAAAAATATTATTTTTTTATTTTTTTATGTTTGCAGAATGCCCCGGATTTTTGTAAACTACCCTACTCACATTAGTTTGGCGACCCTAACGTAATAGAGGCCAATAATGGATTGGTGGCCGTCAAGAGCCGGGTTTGAGGCAAAGACAGCGTGGTTTTAGAGGCCTGCGGCCGGGCGCGGGGACTATTTTTGGTTCCTGCCTGTGTTTTTGCGCGGCGTGGGAATTGTGTTTAAGTTGCTGCTGTAGCTCAGTTGGTAGAGTGCGTCCTTGGTAAGGACGAGGTCATGGGTTCAAATCCCATCAGCAGCTAAGTGCAGAATTTTCAGGCCGGCGTGTTGGTTTAGTGGTGGATTCGACTTCGCTCACCACAGGCTGAGGCCGGCTATGAGAGAGATTTTATAAAAACGTAAATTTAAAAACAGCGTAGGACCCTGAGAAATTCCGAAGGAATTTCCAGGACTTTGGTCCCGGAAATCTTTTAGATTTCACGGGGCAGTAAACGGAAACTAAAAGGAAATAAATGATAGGAGGTTTGTAAAACCATGGCTAAGGCGACATTTGAGAGAACTAAGCCCCACGTCAACGTCGGCACGATTGGACACGTCGACCATGGCAAGACGACGCTGACGTCGGCGATGACCAAGGTAATGGAACTGCAGGGATTTTCCAAGTTTAAGAGCTATGATGACATAGCGAAGGCCTCGGAATCGCAGGGTAGGCGCGACCCGACAAAGATTTTGACGATTGCGACCGCGCACGTCGAGTATATGACAGCAAACAGGCATTATGCTCACGTTGACTGTCCGGGACACGCCGATTACGTGAAAAATATGATTACCGGCGCCGCCCAGATGGACGGTGCGATTCTGGTAGTCAGCGCTTATGACGGCCCGATGCCGCAGACCCGCGAGCACATACTGCTTGCCCGTCAGGTAAACGTGCCGAAGGTTGTGGTATTTTTGAATAAAGTGGACCTCGTGGATGACAAAGAGTTAATCGACCTGGTCGAGATGGAGGTAAGAGACCTCCTGACTAAATATGATTTCCCTGGCGACACGACCCCGATTATTCGCGGTTCAGCGACCGCTGCATTAGCCGCCAAGACGGCCGATGACCCGGGTTGTGCACCTATTGTTGAGCTGCTAAAGGCCATGGATGAGTATATTCCAATTCCGCAAAGACAGGTTGATAAGCCATTCCTTATGCCCGTTGAAGATGTTTTCAGTATTAAGGGCAGGGGAACCGTAGGCACAGGCAGAATTGAGAGAGGCATCGTAAAGGTCGGCGAAGAAGTAGCCATCATCGGGCTTTCGCCGGATATTCGCAAATCGGTTGTTACCGGCGTTGAAATGTTCAACAAGACGCTGGATGAAGGACAGGCGGGCGATAACGTCGGGTTGCTGCTGAGAGGCGTCGAAAAGAAGGACCTCGAACGCGGACAGGTCATTGCCAAGCCGGGAAGCATTACGCCGCACACGCATTTCATGTCGGAAGTTTACGTGCTGACGAAAGAGGAAGGCGGAAGACACTCTCCATTCTTCCCGGGATATAAGCCGCAGTTCTATTTCAGGACGACAGATGTAACGGGTTCCGTAAAGCTCATTCAGAGCCGAGAAGGCAAGCCCGCTGAGATGTGTATGCCCGGCGATAATATCGCTATGGAAGTCGAGATTATTTCGCCCATCGCGATGGAAGAAGGCCTCAGGTTCGCCATTCGTGAAGGCGGCAGGACCGTTGGCGCAGGTGTTGTAACCAAGGTTATCGGTTAATAAACGAATAAAGGACGATACAGCAGGGTCGTATGGCTAAGAAAAGTAAAAGAGAATTTGTTTGGCTTGAATGCAAGGACTGCGGGCAGCGAAACTACAGGACCAATATAAGTGTCGCTGAAGGCACTCCGAAGCTGGAACTGCAGAAGTACTGCAAGTTCGAGCGAAAACATACGACTCATAAGCTGAAGCGTAAGTAATACGGGTTGATAATGATAGGCCAGTAGCTCAATTGGCAGAGCGTCGGTCTCCAAAACCGAAGGTTGGGGGTTCGATTCCCTTCTGGCCTGATGTGGGCCAGCCGCCGACGCTAAAAAGCTACCGCTTTTATCCTGATAAAGCGTTGGGATTATGGGCGGGCAAGGCAGGGATGGCGAAAGAGCGTTCAGGCAAGGAATCAGGTGTATTATGATGAGTGTATATAAAAGAGGTCAGGGCAAATATACGCGGATGTTTACCGTCATGAGCGGCGCTCTGATTGTGGCAATCGGATGTTTTTCGCTTTACCGAACACTCGATGCTGCGGATATCGGCCTGTGGGTTTCGACGATGGTGCCTGTCGCAGTGTTTATCGGCCTGTCAGTTCTGATTATGTGGCTGATGAACAGGCCAAGCATCGCGGATTTTATGATTGCCGCTGAAGGCGAAATGAAAAAAGTAAACTGGTCCACAAGACAGGAAGTAACGGTTTCGACGATTGTTGTGATTTCGGTGGTGATTATCCTGGCGGCGATGCTGGGCATCGCGGATTTTGTCCTGCAGTTGTCCGTTACCTGGTTAGTGCAGTAAAAACGCGGGCGTAAACCCGTTTTAAGCCGTTTTTTATAATTGAGTCGGGGCGTTTTAATGAAATGGTACGTGCTGAGAGTCGCATCCAATAAAGAGATGCACGTTAAAGAGGTGCTTTCGCAGAAGGTCAATGCGGCTGGCCTGACGGACATTATCGGCAGGATAGAAGTTCCCGTCGAGAGGGTCAAGAAGGTTCGCGGCAATAAGCAGACTGTTCACAAGCGAAAGCTGTACCCCGGCTACGTTTTTATGGAAATGAATGCCGCCGAAGACGGGAAGGTTCAGGAAAAAGTGTGGTTTGCGATAAAAGAAATTCCCGGCGTAGGTGATTTTGTCGGGACAGAAGGCGTTCCGACAGCAATGCGGGATACCGATGTCGCCAAGATGATGCAGGAAGTTGAAAAGCCCGAAGAGGCGCCGAGCATCAAGGTTGATTTCAAGAAGGGCGACCAGATTAAAATTCGTGAAGGTCCGTTCGAGAGCTTCGAGGGAACAGTTGAGGCGATTGACCAGGACAGAGGCATTGTAAAAGTTATTGTTGAAATATTCGGGCGAAGCACTCCGCTGGATATCGAATATTGGCAGATTGAAAAGGCATAAGGCTTGTTCAGCGAAGAAGTGCGGTGTGTTTTGAGGTTGAATAATGGCAAAGGAAAAACCGGTAGCAAGAGGCGGCGTAAAAGAATTATTAGTTAAGATAAAACTGCAGGCGTCTGGCGGGCAGGCGACCCCGGCTCCGCCGATTGGTCCTGCGCTTGGCCAGCACGGCGTCAATATCGGGCAGTTTGTCTCGCAGTTCAACGAGCGGACAAAAGAGCTGAACGGGACGACTGTGCCGGTGGTGATATCCGTATATACGGACAAGACGTTCACCTTCGAGGTGAAGAGTCCTCCGGCGGCGGTGTTGCTGAAGCAGGCAGCGGGCGTTGCCAAAGGCAGCGGCACGCCGAACAAGGAAAAGGTTGGCAAGGTAACAGCCGAGCAGGTTCGGCAGATTGCACAGGCAAAGATGAAGGACCTCAACGCGTACAGTCTGGACCAGGCGGCGAAGATTATCCGCGGGACAGCTCGCAGTATGGGCGTTGACGTTGTTGATTAATAGAAGAGTAAAACAAATGCGATTCGAGAAATAAAATTATGACGATTACTACCAGAGGCAAAAGATACCGCAAAGACGCAGAGCAGACCAGCGAAACGCCGGTTGTTTTGGCTGAGGCGGTAGCAAAGGTTAAGACGTTTAACACAACTAAGTTTGACCAGACGGTCCAGTTAATATTCTGGCTTGGTATCGACCCGAAGCAGTCGGACCAGATTATACGCGGCGCGCTATCGCTGCCTCACGGGATAGGTCAGCAAAAGAAAGTTATTGCGTTCTGCGAGGGTGCAGACGCTGAAGCGGCCAAGCAGGCGGGCGCCATCGAGGTTGGTGTGGACGAGCTGATTGCAAAGGTAACAGGCGGCTGGTCGGATTTCGACGTGGCGATTGCCTCAACGAAGGTCATGGGCAAGGTAGGCAAACTGGGCCGGGTCCTTGGTCCGCAGGGCAAAATGCCCTCGCCCAAAAACGGCACGGTAACTGCCGACGTTGCTACCGCTGTGCGTGAGTTTGCGGCGGGCAAGGTCGAATTCAAAAACGACACGGGCGGAAACGTCCACGTTGTGGTAGGCAAGGTTAGTTTCGACGCGCAGAAGCTGGTAGACAACATCGACGCGGTTATATCGCATATCAAGAAGATTAAACCGGTAAGCTCAAAGGGAACGTATATTAAGAAAATCAGCATTCACGCGGCGATGAGCCCGGGCGTGCTGGTTGTCGTATAGGCGGATTTGAATTTTGGTTGTGCGCAGAGATTCGCTGTGCATAACGCGTTTGTGAAAGAATCAGGCAGGTGAAAATATGAGCAAGTTCGTAAAAGATTTACTGTGTTCAGAGCTGGAAAAAAGAATCGTTAACGAAAAGGTTACCGATTTTATCGTTATCAGCACGCAGAAAGTAAACGGCGTTGATAACAACGTAATGCGAGGAGTGCTCAAGAGCAAGGGCATTAAGCTGTTGGTCGTCAAGAACGCCCTTATGAAAAGGACACTGACGAAGCTGAAGATGGAATCGGCGGGGTCGCTTTTTGTCGGGCCTTGCGTGGTCGCATACGGCGGCGACAGCATTGTCGATGTCGCAAAGGAATTGAGCGTCTGGACCGGTAAGGTTAAGGCGATTCATATAAAAGGTGCATATCTCGAAGGCGCATCGCTGGACGACAAGGGGGCGCAGGGGCTTTCGAAGATGCCGAGCAGGGTGGAATTGCAGGGCAGGATTATTATGCTGGCCAAGTCGCCGGGCGCGAGATTGGCCGGGGCGATTGGCGGAGCTGCGGGAAGAATTGCCGGCTGCATAAAGACGATTGTGGACAAAGGCGAAAAATCGGAGACCAAGGCCGCATAAGGAGCGGCTCAAAACGAATACAAACAGCTCAGACGGCTGCCCCCGGATTCTCGGGGTTAAACGGGACGGCGTAGTTCCGGCTACCATCGGGCGAATTAATATAGGAGTTTAACGAACATGGCAGAAGAAACAACACAGGCAAAGAGCTTCAGCGATGAAACAAAGAAACTCGGCGACGCGATTGTAAAGCTGACCCTTATGCAGGCCAAAGAGCTTGGTGATTATCTTAAGGAAGTTTACGGCATAGAGCCGGCAGCAGGCGGCGCGGTAATGATGGCAGGCCCGGCGGCAGCGGTTGAGGCAGCACCGGTGAAGAGCACGTTTGACGTTATCCTCAAGGCAGCCGGCGAAAAGAAGATTCAGGTCATCAAGGAAGTCAGAGCATTGACATCACTGGGCCTCAAAGAAGCGAAGGATCTGGTTGACGGCGCACCGAAACCGGTAAAGACCGGCGTAAGCAAGGACGAGGCAGAGGCCGCCCAAAAGCAGCTCGAAAGCGCCGGAGCAACGGTGGAAATCGCCTAAAGATTGATTGTGACCCGAAAGGGCCAAAAATAAAAAAATCGGACAATTTAACGATTGCCGTTTAATGCGGGACTGAAAAATGGCTGAATCAAAAGTTCGTAATTTCGGCAAAATGCGAGAGAAAGTCGAAATCCCTGACCTTGTTGTTGTGCAGAGGAAGGGCTACGGAGAGTTTCTGCAAATGGACGTAGTCCCTACGAAGCGTGCGAACAGGGGCCTGGAAGAATTGTTTCGCGAGACCTTCCCGATAGAAAGCTACGATAAAGGGATAATCCTTGAGTATCTTTACTATGAGCTTGAGCAGCCGAGATACAACATAAACGAGTGCAGGCAGCTTCGCCTGACGTACGGTTATCCGCTGAAGATTACCTGCCGGCTTCGCAACAAGGACGGACAGGACATAGCCGAACAGGCGATATATCTTGGCGAAATACCCGTCATGATCGGCGGCGGTGAGTTCATTATCAACGGAGCCGAAAGAGTTATCGTAAGCCAGCTTCACAGGAGTCCCGGCGTTGATTTCCTTATCGAGAGTAAAGAAGGCGACCGCATACTTCACGGGGGCAGAATTATCCCGGAACGCGGAAGCTGGATAGAAATCAGCGTTACGCATAAAGACGTTCTGGTTGTGAAAATCGACCAGTCGAGCAAAATTCCCGCGACGATTTTCCTGCGGGCATTAAGCGCCGATTTCAGCGAGACCGAACAGATAATCAGGCGGTTCTACGAAACCAAAGAGGTGCAGAAGAACAAGCTTACGCCTGATATGTGGGTGGTGCGAGACATCGTCGATACCGAAAGCGGCGAGATAATCGTAAAAGCGGGCGCACAAATAGGCGACAAGGTTTCGATCATTCAGCAAAGCGAAATAAAGAAAATCGAGATAGTCGAAGGGTCGTGCGATGCGCTGGTGTTCAATACGCTTGCGGAAGACGACTGCAAGAATCATGAGCAGGCGTTGTTGAAGTTTTACGTCAGGTTACGTCCAGGCAATCCTGCCAACCAGGAAAAGGCCAAACAGTTCTTCGACGAGAAATTCTTCGATGTCAACCGGTACCGGTTAGGCAAAGTAGGCAGGTTCCGGCTGAATCGTAAATTCGGACAAAACGTTGGCCTTACCGAGATGACGCTGCGGGCCGAGGATTTCATCAATGCGGTGAAATATATACTCGGATTGCGCAACAACGAGGGCGAGGTTGACGATATCGACCATCTGGGCAACCGTCGGCTAAGAACAATTGATGAGCTGGCGGGCGGCGAAATTCGCAAGGGGCTTCTGAAGCTTCGCAAAACCGTGCAGGAACGAATGAGCACGATGAAGGAAGGCGAGCAGCCATTGCGGATAGCGGACCTTGTCAACTCGAAGAGCGTATCGAGCAGCATAAACTTTTTCTTCGGACGAGGCGAGCTGAGCCAGATAGTTGACCAGACCAATTCGCTTAGCCAGCTGACGCACGAAAGACGTTTGTCGGCGCTTGGGCCTGGCGGTTTGAACAGAAGACGCGCGGGCTTTGAAGTTCGCGACGTTCATATCAGTCACTACGGCAGGATTTGCCCGGTAGAGACGCCGGAAGGCACAAACATCGGTCTTATCAGCTCGCTGGCGATATTTGCCACAGTTGACGAGTATGGATTCCTGCTTTCTCCTTATTACAAGGTTGACAAGGGCAAGGTTACGGGCAGTGTCGCGTTCCTGCGGGCAGATGAGGAAATGAAAGCGATATTCGCTCCGCCAAGTGCGGTTGACCCGGAAACAAACAGGATACCGGAAGGTATGGTGCTGGCACGACAGCAGGGTGAGCTTGCACAGGTAACACGCGACGAGGTGGACTACGTCGATGTTTCGCCCAAGCAGATTGTGGGTTTGTCGGCTGCGCTGATACCGTTCCTTGAGCACGACGACGCGAACAGGGCGCTGATGGGTTCGAACATGCAACGCCAGGCGGTGCCGTTGTTGAAGTGCCAGGCACCGCTGGTTCAGACGGGTATGGAAGAAATTGCGGGGCGGTATTCGAGTATGGTTGTGCGGGCGCAAAAGCCGGGGACAGTTACCGCGGTTGACGCCACTAAGATTGTGATTAATCATACAGATGAATATAAGCTGGAGAAATACTTCGGATTAAATGAGCGGACGTGTCTTAACCAGAGGCCGATTGTCAAACTTGGGCAAAAGGTTGAGAAAGACCAGACGCTGGCCGACGGCGGCGGTACTGAAGACGGTGTGCTTGCACTGGGCAGGAACGTGCTTTGCGCGTTTATGTCATACGAAGGATTCAACTTCGAGGACGCTATTATTGTCAGCGAGCGATTAGTCAGGAATGACAGCTTCACAAGTATTCATATCAATGAGTTTGACGCCGAGATACGCGAGACGCCTTTGGGTAAGGAAGAATTCACCAACGACATCCCGAACGTAAGCGAAAAAGCGCTGCGTAATCTTGACGAGCACGGCGTGGTTCAGGAGGGCACGAGGGTTCAGCCGGGCGATATCCTGGTGGGCAAGGTTGTGCCGAAGGGCAAGACCGAGCTTACGCCGGAAGAAAAACTGCTGCATGCGATATTCGGCAGGGCCGGCGAAGACGTTAAGAACGATTCGCTTGAGCTGCCCAACGGTTACGAAGGCGTTGTCATTAAAACCGAGCGTTTTGTGCGGCGAGGAGCAGGCGGCGAAGAGGGCAAAAAGGCGCTTAACGCCCAGGTAAAAGAAATTGAAAAAGATATACGGTCAAAGCAGTGCGTGATATTCAGGCAGATGGTGGCCGCGATTCATGAGAAATTCGAGGTCGATATTGTTGACCCGTCCAGCAGGCAGAAGGCCGGCATCAGCGAAGATGACGAGGTTGTTTACGAGCAGGTTACCAACTGGGATATAAAATGGGTAAAGCCCGCCCCGATGCGTGAGAAGGTCGAGAAGCTGGCGGATAAGTTTGTTGAGAAAATCAGGGCGCTCGATGAGGAAGCCAAAAAGCGAGTCGAACGGCTGAAACACGGCGACGAGCTTCCCAGCGGCGTTATTGAGATGGTCAAAATATACGTCGCGACCAAACGGATTATGTCGATTGGAGACAAAATCGCGGGTCGCCACGGCAACAAAGGCGTTATCGCAAAGGTGCTGCCGCAGGAAGATATGCCGTTCCTTGAGGATGGCACGCCGATTGACATACTGCTCAACCCGCTGGGTGTGCCGAGCAGAATGAACGTCGGCCAGATTCTTGAGACGCATCTTGGCTGGGTGGCAAAGGTATTGGGCTTTACGGCTGTTACGCCTGTGTTCGATGGCGCCAAGGAGCAGGACATCAGAAACCTGACCGAGGAGGCCAACGAATTGATGGCTCATCGAAAGGTTGAGCTTGAGAAGGCGGGCCAGACCCCCCCGGCTAATGAACTTTTTGTGCAGGTTCCCAAGTCGCTGAAGACGCAGTTATATGACGGGCGAACGGGCGAGCCGTTCGACCAGCAGGCGACGATTGGGTATATCTATATTATGAAACTGCATCATTTGGTTGACGACAAGATTCACGCCCGTTCGACGGGGCCTTACAGCTTGATAACGCAGCAGCCATTGGGCGGCAAGGCGAGAACCGGCGGACAGAGGTTCGGCGAAATGGAAGTCTGGGCGCTGGAAGGTTACGGCGCAGCTTATACACTGCAGGAAATGCTTACGGTCAAGAGCGACGACGTTGAAGGACGCACCAAGATATACGAGTCGATGGTAAAGGGGCAAAATACGCTCGAAGCCGGGACGCCGCTGTCGTTTGACGTGCTTTGCAATGAAATAAGAGGGCTGGGTCTGAATATCCAGCTCGAAAAGAAACGGCTTGGCGGAACAACAACTTTGTAAAGGCCGATAGAGTGTCGGGAACCCTTGTTGATTATATTGGCAATAGTGTCATTAAGGAGCCAGAAATAAATGATAAGCAATATCTATGATCGGATAAATGATTACGGTTCGGTCAAGATTTCGCTTGCCGGTCCCAATGATATTCGCAGCTGGTCGTTCGGCGAGGTTCGCAAGCCCGAAACAATCAATTACCGAACGTACAGGCCTGAGAAGGACGGTCTTTTCTGCGAACGTATATTCGGGCCGGAGCGGGACTGGGAATGCGCATGCGGTAAGTATAAAGGTACCAAGTACAAGGGTATCATCTGCGACCGCTGCGGGGTGAAGGTTACGCACAGCAGGGTCCGCCGCAAGAGAATGGGGCATATCAATCTTGCTTCTCCGTGCGTTCATATATGGTTTTTCAAGGCAGTTCCGAACCAGCTGGGGACGGTTCTTGGAATGAAAGGACTGGACCTTGAGAAGGTAATCTATTATCAGGATTACCTGGTTACCGACCCAGGCCAAAGCCCGCTCAAACTCGGACAACTGCTTTCGGAAGAGGAATGTCGCGACGCGTCCGCCAAGTACGGCAGCAGTTTCAAGGTTGCAATGGGCGGCGAGGCGATAAAGACCCTGCTTGGCCGGCTTGACTTGGACGGCATCAGCACTGAGCTGCGAACCGCGATAAGCAAGACAAGCTCGGTTCAGCGAATGAAAGATCTTAGCAAGCGTCTCAAGACAATTGACGCGATAAAGAACAGCAATAATAAAGCGGAGTGGATGGTTCTTGAGGTGATTCCGGTCATACCGCCCGATTTGCGTCCGCTGGTGCTGCTGGAAAGCGGCAATTTCGCGACGAGCGATTTGAACGACCTTTACAGGCGTATAATCAACCGTAACAACCGGTTGAAAAAACTGATGGACCTCAACGCTCCTGAAGTTATTATTCGCAACGAAAAGCGAATGCTTCAGCAGGCGGTCGATTCTCTTATGGACAACGGCAGATGCAGAAGGCCGGTGCTGGGGAGCAATAACAGGCCGTTGAAGAGCTTGAGCGATATGATAAAAGGCAAGCAGGGACGATTCAGGGAGAACCTGCTTGGCAAGCGAGTCGATTATTCGGCACGTTCGGTTATTGTAGTAGGGCCGGCGATGAAGCTGCATCAGTGCGGTTTGCCGAAGAGGATTGCGCTGGAATTGTATCAACCGTTTATTATCCGCCGGCTCAAACAAAGCGGGCTTGCGGATACAATTAAGAGCGCCAAGAAGATGATTGAGCGTCGCGGCGAGCAGATATGGGATATTCTCGAAGAAGTGATTCACGAGCATCCAGTGCTGCTGAACCGAGCTCCGACTTTGCACAGGATGGGCGTTCAGGCGTTTGAGCCGGTGCTGGTGGAAGGCAATGCGATAATGCTGCATCCGCTGGCCTGCAAAGGTTTCAACGCGGACTTCGACGGTGACCAAATGGCGGTGCATCTGCCGTTGAGCATCGAGGCACAAACCGAAGCCCATACGCTGATGATGACAACAAACAACATTTTCTCGCCCGCCAACGGTTCGCCGATGGTGGGGCCTTCTCAGGATATGGTGCTGGGCAATTACTATCTGACCAGTATGCTTGCGGGCCAGAAGGGCGAGGGAATGGCGTTCCGTGATACGTACGAGGCGATGCTTGCTTATGATATGGGCAAAATTTCCCTGCACTCCAAAATCAAGGTCCGGATTACCAAGCCGGTGGTTAAGGAAGGCGAGAAGGCGAGAGATTTAAAGAGTAAGGAAATTTCAAAGCCAGCCGTTGTTGAGACGACGGCAGGCAGGTGTGTTTTCAACGATGTTTTGCCTGTGAAGATGCCATTCTACAACGGGACGATGGGACAAAAACCGTTGAGCCAGGTAATCAGCGATTGTTATGCTATTGCCGGCAGTGCGGCGACGGTTGATTTGTTGGACAAGATTAAAGAAAAGGGATTCAGGCACGCGACCTTGTCGGGGCTGAGCTTTGGCGTAATGGATTTGAAGATACCGCCCAAGAAGAAGGATATTATCGACGAGACGGAAAAGCGTGTCAAAAAGATAATTAAGAACTATCAGGCCGGCGTATTGACCGAAGGCGAGCGGTATAACCAGGTTATCGATGCCTGGACCAACGCCCGTGTCGCTGTAACAAGCGAAATGATGCGGGGCCTGAAGGAAGACAGGAAAGACGACGGTTCGGCTTATCTGAACCCGATTTATATGATGAGTATATCGGGTGCAAGGGGCAGCGTTGACCAGATTCAGCAGCTTGCCGGTATGCGAGCTTTGATGGCCAAGCCCAGCGGCGAGATTATCGAGACGCCGATTAAGTCAAACTTCCGCGAAGGGTTGACGGTTCTCGAGTATTTCAGCTCGACGCACGGTGCCAGAAAAGGTCTTGCGGATACGGCGTTGAAGACAGCCAACTCGGGTTATCTTACCCGCAAGCTGATAGACGTAGCTCAGAATATGATAATTACCGAGCGGGATTGCGGGACGCTGCAGGGTATTACCAAGAGTACGGTCGCCAGGGGCGAGCAGGTTGACGTGCCTTTGACGCAGCTTATTATCGGCAGGACCGCAAGGGACAATATCCGCAATCCGATTACCGATGAGATGATTGTCCGGGAAAACGAAGTCATAACGCCTGATGCGGCCGTGAAGATTGAGGCGCTTGGGCTTGACGCAATCAGGGTCAGAAGTCCGTTGACGTGCGACAGTCCGTTCGGCATGTGTGCGAAGTGTTACGGCTGGGATATGAGCACGGGGCAGCTTGTTGAAGAAGGCCTGCCCGTTGGGATTATAGCCGCCCAGTCTATCGGCGAGCCGGGCACACAGTTGACACTGCGGACGTTCCACACCGGTGGCATTGCCTCTCGCGCTATTCTGGAGCGTGAGCAGAGAGCGACTCAGCCGGGCATAATACTTTATCGCGATTTAAACGCGGTAACGTTCAGCTCTGAAGACGGCAGTACGAGGGCAGTTGCCCTGAAGCGTAACGGCGAGATTGCTATCCTGGATGACAAGGACCGCGAGCTTGACAAGTTCAAAGTGCCTTATGGCGCGGTTGTCAGAGTGAAAAATAATGAAGAGGTAAAAAGCGGGGCGTTGCTGTTTGAGTGGGACCCGCACCGCACGCCTATATTGGCGGAGGTTTCTGGTTTAATCCGCTTTGTGGATATTATCGAGGGCGAGACGATTCGGCTCGAAGAGGAGCGCAAGGGCCAGTTGGGCAATAAGCCGGTCATAATCGAGCACAAGGGCGATAAGCACCCGCAGATTATGATTGAGGATGCCCAGGGCAAGATTCTTGACGTTCACTATCTGCCCGCTGGCGCCCGAATAGAGGTTACGGAAGGCCAGCAGGTCCAAGCGGGCCAGCTGCTTGCTCATCAGCCCAGAGCCACGGGCGGAACACAGGACATCACGGGCGGTTTGCCGCGAGTTACGGAAGTGTTCGAGGCACGCAAGCCCAAAGACCCGGCGGCCATAGCGGAAATCAGCGGACGTGTTGAGCTCAAGAGCGACAAGCGCAAGGGCAAGATGACGATTACTATTCGTTCCGAATCCGGTATGGAAAAGGAACACCACGTGCCGCGTGACAGGCATTTGAACGTTCACACGGGCGATATGGTTGAGGCAGGCGATACGTTGACCGATGGCCCGTTGGTTCCGCATGATATTCTGCGGATTAAGGGCGAAGAGGCGCTGCAGAGATATTTGATTGGCGAAATTCAGAACGTGTATCGTTCGCAGAACGTCAATATCAACGACAAGCACATCGAGATTATATGTTCACAGATGATGCGAAAGATTGAGATTGAGTCGGTGGGCGACAGCGAGTTTTTACCTGGCGAAGTGGTTGATAAATTCGAGTTCCGCAGGGAAAACACGCGGCTCAATGAAAGCATCAAAATAGCCAGTGTGGGCGAGGCGAGTGAGCTTAAAGAGGGTCAGGTCGTAGATAAGGCCAAGCTGGCGACCATCAACGAAAAGGTCGAATTAATCGGCGGCGAGCCCGCGAAGGGCAAAAAACCGAGAATGTCAACAGCCAAGACGCTACTTTTGGGTATTACCAAGGCGTCGTTGCGTTCGGACAGCTTTATCGCCGCGGCCAGCTTCCAGCAGACGACAAAGATATTGACTGAAGCGGCGTTAGGTGGTAACATAGACAAACTCGCCGGTTTGAAAGAGAACGTGATACTTGGACATTTGATACCGGCAGGCACGGCGTTTAAGCCGTATCTGGAATTGAAGGTTAAACACCTTGCCGAGGCACCGTTGCCCAAGGAATTCAAAGAAATAAGTGAAATTGAAGAAGGTAAGGCGGCTGAAGCCCAGAAGGAAGCCAAGATGAAGGAAGCCTTGGGCATTAAGTAGTTTTTATAGACGTTGGAGTGACAGATTTATGGCGACAATGAACCAGTTGGTAAGAAACCCGAGAGCCAAATCAAAGGGCCAGAAAAGACGGTCGGATATAAGCGGGTCGCCCCAGAAACGAGGGGTATGCCTGATTGTCCGGACGATGACTCCCAAGAAGCCCAATTCCGCTTTGCGTAAGGTGGCTCGTGTTCGGCTGACCAACGGCAAGGAAGTAACGGCTTATATACCGGGAATAGACCACAACCTGCAGGAGCACAGCACGGTAATGATACGAGGGGGCCGCGTGCGTGATTTGCCCGGCGTACGTTACCATATAATTCGCGGGGTGCTGGATTGCGCAGGCGTTGCCAATCGCAGGCGGGGCAGAAGCAAATACGGCGCAAAGAAAGGCAAATAATTTACTTTTAAGGTTTGAGTAAGGGTATCGAGGAACAAAAGAATGGCAAAAAAAGCAACAGCGTCAAAAGATCAGTTGAAGGCCGACGGCAAATATAACAGCCGGCTGGCGGGAAAGTTTATCAACTGCCTGATGTGGGGAGGCAAAAAGAGCGTCGCGCAGCGGATATTTTACGGAGCAATTGATATCATAGCCGAGAAGGAAAAGGCCGCTCCGGCGATTGAGGTTTTCGAGGCCGCGGTAAATAACGTCAAGCCGGCGATTGAGGTTCGCAGCAAGCGAGTCGGCGGGGCAAGTTATCAGGTCCCGATGCAGGTAAGCTCGAAGCGTCAGCAGTCGCTGGCGATACGATGGATACTCGACGCGTCGAGAGGCGCAAAAGGCAAGCCGATGTGCGAACGCCTGGCGGCGGAGCTGATTGAGGCCTACAACAAAAAGGGCGGCGCAATGATGATGAGGGAAAACGTGCACAAGATGGCGGACGCCAACAAGGCGTTTGCTCATTTCGCGTGGTAGCAAGGACGAATTTAACTGCCATGGTGCCTTATGGTCAACCGTGGCAGTTTTTTTTATTGAAATTTTTTTAGTGATGACAAACAAATGTTAGAAGAGCTTAAGAAAATACGCAATATAGGCATTATCGCTCATATTGACGCCGGCAAAACGACGGTGTCGGAGCGAGTTCTTTATTACGCAGGCAAGACCTACAAAATGGGCGAGGTTCACGACGGCACAGCGGTGATGGACTACCTCGAAGAAGAGCAAAAAAGAGGAATAACCATTACGTCGGCAGCGACGAGATTCCCGTGGGCCGGGGCGGAAGTCAACCTGATTGATACGCCGGGGCACATTGATTTTACGGCGGAAGTGGAAAGGTCGCTGAGAGTGCTTGACGGGGCCGTGATTGTTTTCGACGGCAGCGAAGGCGTGCAGGCGCAGAGCGAGACGGTCTGGAGACAGGGACAGAAATACGGCGTGCCCTGCCTTTGCTTTATCAACAAGATGGACAAGGTCGGCGCGGATTTTGAAATGAGCGTTGACAGCATCAGGGAAAAACTCGCTGCCAATCCGCTTGTTATGCAGCTTCCAATAGGGGCTTCAGACACTTTTACCGGGGTCATAGATTTAATCAAGATGCACGCGGTTCTTTTCGACACGAAAAAACTGGGTGCTGATTTCGAGGTGGTTGAAATCCCCGCGGAGTACCGCAGCAAAGTGGAGCAGGCCAGGCATGATATGCTTGAGCATTCGGCTGAGCACGATGAAGAAATGATGGACAAGTATGTTCACGATAAGCCGATAGATGAGGAGCTGATTTGCAGGGCGATAAGGAAGGGAACGATTGCCGGTAAACTGCACCCCGTATTTTGCGGCTCGGCTTTGCAGTATATCGGCATTCAGAAGCTGCTGGACGGGGTTGTGGCATATTTGCCTTCGCCGATGGAAAAGCCGCCGATTATTGCTCATACGCCCGGCGACGAGGAAAAGAAAATCCCGGTCAAGTGCGACCCGAAAGGCAGTTTAGTCGCTCTTGCCTTTAAGATTATCAGCGAGCCGCACGGTGACCTGAATTTTATAAGGATATACCAGGGGACATTGAAGTCGGGCAGCAGGGTGCTCAATGTTACTCGCGACAAGCGGGAAAATATCACGCGTATGTTCGAGATGCACGCCAACGACCGCAAAATTCTCGAAGAGGCCCACGCAGGCGACATTGTGGCTGTGGTTGGTCCTAAATATACAATTACGGGCGACACGCTTAGCGACCCGAAGCATCCGGTGTTGCTTGCCAGTATTACTTTCCCGCAGACGGTAATAAGTATGTCGATAGAGCCGAAGACGGCCGGCGATAAAAATAAGCTGGGCGATGCTCTTGCGGCATTGCGGCGGGAAGACCCGACTTTTGAATCGAAGGTTGACCACGAAACCGGCCAAATGATTATCAGCGGTATGGGTGAGCTTCATCTTGAGATTCTGCAGCACAAGCTGATGAAGGAAAAAGGAGTAGATATCAAGGTTGGCAGGCCTCGTGTGGCATATAAAGAGGCGATTACAAGGTTAGCCGAAGCTGAAGGCAAATTTGTGCGTCAAAGTGGGGGACATGGGCAATATGGGCATGTCATTTTGAAGGTTGAGCCATTATTCGGCGAAGACGGACATTTGAGCCGGGAGATGGAGTTTGTCAATGAAGCAGGTGGAGACAGAGTTCCCAGAGAGTTTGTTGGGGCAGTTGAAAAGGGCGTTGAGGATGCCCTTGGGACGGGCGTTTTAGGGGGCTATCCCGTTATGGGCGTTAAAGTTACGTTAATTGACGGCTCATATCATACGGTGGATTCATCGGATATCGCGTTTGAGCAGGCGGCTGCGATTGCGATTAAGGCGGCCCTCGAAAAGGCGAAACCAATACTTTTAGAGCCGGTTATGAAAATTGAGGTTATTGTGCCGGAGGCCCATTTCGGGATTGTCCAGGCCAGCTTGCTTTCCAAGAGGGGTTTTATTACCGATAGCAGGATTCACGGGAAAACACGGACAATTGACGCAAAGGTCCCGTTATCCGAGATGTTCGGGTATTCCAGCGAGATAAGAAGCGCAACGGCGGGGCGGGGCACGTTTACTATGGAGCCCTTAAGTTACGAGAAAGTGCCTGAACAGATTGCTGAACAGGTTATATCGCTATAGAAAAAAATATTAATTCTTTGAAAAATTTTTATAATTTGTTGGTTGACGTAAGTCAGGTTGTATGTTAAATTGCTAATCTTTCAGCCGTAGCGAGCATCGCCAGGGATGGCTTTGCGATTGACGAGTTGGGCTGTAACACGTCTTGCGAATCGTGGTCGTCAAGGACGGTTTGATTGGTTGATTGTTTTAATTAAGGGGTACAGCAGGGGTTGCCAATAAACCCCGTAAGAGCTGGGATGAGTTGTCGGTTTGGCAGCTTTGTCCGAAAGGATTAGAACCCCGATTCGTTATGGAAGGCGATTGTGGCGTCGGATGCCTGTGACCACAGGCGTTTGATGACCAAATCAGGTCCTTCCTGCCAAGAAGGCAAGATAGAACGCTGACACGGAGCGAAGCGACGAGCCCGCTTCGGAAACCGCAGGGGTATTTTTGTCGGTGCAGCGATAGTGGAAGTGTAGTAGTTGCGGTCAAAGGTGTGAAAAAACAGGTTGTAATAATACTGAGAATGTGGGCACAGTTATATGGCCGGTGAGACAGAAAGAATAAAAATAAGGATGGAAGCATACGACCACAGGATTCTGGATGCATCCGCAAAGGAAATAGTGGAACACGCCAGGAGGACCAATGCTCGTATCAGCGGCCCCATCCCACTGCCGACACGCATCGAAAGATACACCGTGCTGAGAAGCCCGCATATCGACAAGAAATCACGTGAACAATTTGAGTTGCGAACACACAAGCGTCTGATTGATATTCGCGAGGCGAATGCACGGACGGTTGAGGTTTTAAATCGGCTGGTTGTGCCTGCCGGTGTTTTCGTAAAAATCAAGGCATAATAAAGCAGGACAGTAACAGGGAAGATAACAGTGGCAATGCTGCTTGGAAAAAAAGTTGGAATGACACAGGTTTACGATGAGAAGGAACGGCTGTTGCCCGTTACGGTCATACAGGCCGGTCCCTGTGTCGTTATGCAGGTAAAGACCGTTGAGACAGACGGGTATAACGCGGTTCAGCTTGGGTTTGACGACGTGAAAGCGTCTCGCAGCACCAAGGCCGCGATTGCACACGCTGAGAAGGCCAAGACGGCCCCGAAAAGATTTATCAGGGAAATGCGTCTTATCGGCGATGCGAAGGTGGAAGTAAACCAGGGCGACGCTGTAACGGTAACGACATTCGCGGAGACGAAATTTGTCGATGTTATCGGGACGAGCAAAGGCAAAGGATTCGCAGGCCCGATGAAGCGATACCATTTCGGCGGTATGCCTGGTTCGCACGGCACAGAACGCAAACACCGTTCGCCGGGTTCGCAGGCGGGTTATGGAACCGACCGTGGTCACGGCGGTGACATAAAGAAGGGCAAAAAGATGGGCGGACACCTGGGGGCCAAGAGAATCACAGTCAAAACACATCAACTTGTTTCAATAGATCCGGAAAATAATCTGCTCGTAATAAAAGGTTCAGTACCAGGGCCGGCGGGCGGTTACGTCGTAGTTAGAACTTCACAGAAGAAAAAACTATAGGTTGGGCACAAGGATTAGTAGATGATAAGCTTGCCTGTATATGATAAGAGCGGTAAAGAGGTTGGGAACCTGAAGGTCGCGGAGTCGGCATTCGGCGGGCGCGTCAGATACGCGCTGCTGAAGCAGGCGATAGTGATGTACAACGCGAACAAACGGGTGGGGACGGGCGCAACGAAGGGCAGGGGGCAGATTGAAGGTTCGACCAAAAAGATATACGCACAGAAGCACACCGGTAATGCCAGGGCCGGCACAGTTAGGACAGGCAAGCGGGTTGGCGGCGGCGTGACATTCGCGAAAAAAGCAAGGGACTTCAGTCAGGACATGCCCAGAAAACAGAAGAAATTAGCAAGAGATTCGGCGATACTGTCGAAGCTTTTGAGCAATAACGTTGTTGTCGTTGACCAGCTTGCGTTTGAGAAGCCGAAGACAAAGGATTTTGCGAACATACTCGGGAATCTTAAAATAGAACGCAGTTGTCTTGTGATAATCGGCGAGCACAACGATATGCTTTGGCGATCAGCGAGAAATATACCGAAGGTGTCGGTGCTCCTGGCGGCGGAGTCAAACGCGGGGGATATTTGCAGACATACAAAACTGTTGTTTACCAAAGAGGCGTTTCTGTCTCTTATGAACAAAAATGAATCAGATGAGAATTAACTGCCGGCGTTATGAAAGACCATAATATTATAGTTAAACCGTTGATTACAGAGCAGGGTACGCACCTTGCGGGAAAAGTAAGCGCGTACGCGTTCGAAGTGAACAAGGACGCCAACAAGATGCAGATTAGAGGCGCTGTTGAGCGGCTGTACGCAGTGAAGGTTGACAAGGTGAGGACCGCGAACAGAAAAGGGAAGTTCAGACGCAAGGGCAGGACGTCGGGTTTCACACAGGACTGGAAAAAGGCCGTGGTGTACCTGAAACCCGATTATCATATAGACCTGTTCTAATAAAGAGAGCAAAGCAATATGGGAATTAAAATATACAAGCCGACGAGTGCAGGACGCAGGAACAGCTCAGTCAATGATTTTGCCGAGCTGACCACTGACAGGCCGGAAAAGTCCCTGTGTATTCGCATAAAGAAATCAGGCGGCAGAAACCACAGTGGTATGACTATGGTTCGGTTCAGAGGAGGCGGTGCGAGACAGATTTACCGCCTCATTGATTTTAAGAGGAACAAAGACGGCGTCATCGCGAACGTGGCAAGCGTGGAATATGACCCGAACAGGAATTGTTATATATCATTGTTGCACTACGTTGACGGCGAAAAACGATACATACTGGCCCCGGAAGGCATTAAGATGGGCGATAAAGTCGAGAGCGGTATGGTTTGCGAGCCGAAGGTCGGCAACGCGATGCCGTTAGAGGCGATTCCGAGTGGCCTTGAAGTTCATAATATCGAAATGACAGCCGGCCAGGGCGGCAAGTTAGTGCGTGTTGCCGGCTCGGCGGCGAGAATAATAGCTAAAGAAGGCGACTGGGTAACGCTTCAACTGCCCAGCGGCGAAATGAGAATGGTGCGCAAGGAATGTCGCGCGACGATAGGCAAGCTGGGCAATTCCGACTACCAGAATATCCGGTGGGGCAAGGCCGGGCGGACAAGACATAAAGGCCGGAAAGGTCACGTTCGCGGCAAGGCACAGAACCCGGTAGCGCATCCGATGGGCGGCGGCGAAGGCAGGAGCAACGGCGGACGTCATCCCTGCTCACCGACCGGCGTACTGGCAAAGGGCGGAAAGACAAGATGCCCGAGAAAAGTGAGCAGCAAGCGGATTATCCGCAGGCGCAGAAGCAGTGTACATGGACAAATAGAAATTTGATGTGAAGGATGTTATCGAGGCCGGTTGACCGGCCTGAGGAAATCGAATGGGAAGATCGCTAAAAAAAGGGCCATACGTTGACGTGAAGCTGTTTGCGAAGGTCAACAAGCAGATACAGACAGGGTTACGCGAGCCGATAAAGACCTGGGCACGAAGGTGCACGATAATTCCGGAATTCATTGGTTATACATTTATGGTGCATAACGGCAAAATGTTCCACAAAGTTTACGTTACCGAGGACATGGTTGGTCATAAGCTCGGGGAATTTTCGCCGACCAGGGTATTCAGAGGACATTCAACAAGGAAGGTAGAAGAAGAGGCAGCAGCACCGGCAAGAGAGTAAGGTTTTGAATAGATATGTTGAACCCAGAAAAATTAAAAAAAATCAGTAAGCAGCGTAAGGTTAGCGTGGAGCAATTGGGCGGCCAGATTGTAAGGGCGGGGCTCGATAAGCAGGGCGCGATATCGGCTGTAAAGAACTGGCAGCACGGTTTATTCAAGCCGATACCCAGCAGCGAAGACGTAAAACGTCTGGCGACGGCGCTGGGAGTTGAGCCGAATGATATTGCCGGCTGGTGTTCAACCTGCCGATACGCACCATTTGCACCGCGCAAGGCACGGCTGGTTACGCAGTTAATAGCGGGCCGCAAGGTGCAGGACGCGCTGGATATTTTGAAATTCACGCGGAAGCGTGCCGCGGAAATGATAAGCAAAACGCTTCGCGCGGCGATAGCCGACGCGGATGAGCAGGAAGCAGACGTGGATAATCTTTACATAAGTGAGGCGCGTGTGGATGACGCGGGTGTCAGAATTGGCACCAAGCGATGGATAGCCAAGGACAGAGGCAAAGCTCATTCTCTCACTAAAAAAGGTTGTCATATATATATTACGGTTTCGCAGCCATAAGGGCAGATTTAAAGGCAAATTAAACTATGGGTCAGAAGGTATCGCCAATAGGTTTCAGGACAGGCATAACCAGGGGCTGGGACAGCACGTGGTTTGCGTCGAAGGCGGACTACGGGACGTTTCTTGTTGAGGACCAGAAAATTCGCAAGTTCATCGACAATAAATTCAACCGGCAGATGCCCAAGGGCGGCGTAGCGAAGACGGAAATCATAAGGACCCGAAATGAGGTAACGGTAACGCTGCACAGCGCAAGGCCGGGAGTGGTAATCGGCCCGCGAGGCGGCGAGGTTGACAAGCTGCGTGAGGAAATAGAAGCATTGACTGGTCGTAAGGTTACAGTCAACGTTGTTGAGGTTAAAGACCCGGACCTGAATGCGTTTTTGATTGGCGAGGCGATTGCTGAGCAGCTTTGCAAACGGGCGTCATTCAGGCGCACGATGAAGCAGTTCTGCGAGTCGGCGATGAACGCCGGCGCCAAGGGCGTGAAGATTCTGTGCTCAGGCCGGTTAGGCGGAGCCGAAATAGCCCGGCGTGAGACGCAGAGGAAGGGAAGTATCCCGCTTCACACTCTGGATGCGGATGTTGATTATGCTCAGGCCCGTGCCGAGACGACATACGGGACGATTGGTATCAAGGTGTGGGTGCATCGCGGTCTTTTTGGCGAGGCGATTGTTGCCAAACAGGCGCCGAGACGCAGGCCATTCGGTCGCGGCGAGGGTGGCGGCGGCGAAGGTTCGAGCAGGCCGAGACGTCCGAGCAGTCCACCGCCGGATACCGGCGCGGCGCCGACTGAAGGCGGAAGTCCTCAGGCAAGTTAGTGGTTTAAGATACGTAATTTTAGAGATTTTATATTTAGGTTTTAAAGTAGGGTTTACAAAATGGCATTGATGCCGAAAAGAGTGAAATACCGTAAGAGCCAGCGTGGCAAGATGAAGTGCAACGCTGCCAGGGCGAATTATGTTGCGTTCGGCGAATATGGTTTGCAGTCGCTGGAGCAGTGTTGGCTCGAAGGCAAGACGATAGAGGCCGGCCGAGTTGCGGCAACACATTATCTGCAGCGTGAAGGCAAAGTGTATATCAGAGTATTCCCGGCCAAGCCGGTAAGCGCCAAGCCGCTTGAGACGCGAATGGGTAAAGGTAAAGGCGAGCCGGCGTTTTGGGTGGCGCGAGTCAGACCAGGCGCGATTTTGTTTGAAGTCAGCGGTATTGGCGAAGAAGTTGCTAAACGGGCGTTGTTGCGTGTGGCGCACAAGATGCCGATGAAATGCAGATTAATCCGTCGCAGACGCACGGTTGGATAAGGGTAAGCAAATGAAAGCACAAGTTTATCGTGAAATGAGTACGGATGAGCTTGAGAGCAAGGTGCAGGAATTGCAGCGGCACGTGTTTGATTTACGTTCGCAGGCGACGACAGAAAAGTTGCAGGATTGCCGGGCGGCAATTAACGCGCGTCGTGAAGTGGCGAGGATAAAGACGGTATTACGTCAGCGTCAAATAGAGGCCAAGAAACAATAAGGCCTCCGTTAAGGAAAGAAGGATGCAGGAACACAAGGTAAAAATGACAGAAGCGGTAGTGATAAGCAAGGGCAGCAGCAAAACCATAAAGGTTGCCGTAGATTACGTGTACAGGCATCCTAAGTATGGCAAGACGCTCAAGAGACGGACCAAGCTGGCTGTTCACGATGAGCAAAATGCTGCCGGCGTGGGTGACAAGGTTGAAGTTACCGGGTGCAGGCCGTACAGCAAAACCAAAAGATGGCGCCTTGTGCGCATTATAACGAAAGCGGCACAGGAATAGCCGCAACAATAGGTGGAAAGTAAAAGATGATACAACAAGAAACAATGTTGTTTATAGCCGACAACTCCGGTGCAAAGGTTGCACAGTGCATCAGGGTTTTGGGTAAGAGCGGCGCCAGGGGCAAGTTCACGCGTGCGGTGGCGAGTGTCGGGGACATCGTGTGTGTGGCGATAAAGAAGTGGCTGCCCACCTGTCAGCTCGATAACAAGAAAGTTCACAAGTGCGTTATCGTCCGCACCAAGCATCCGATAAGACGTCCCGACGGGGGATATGTGCGGTTCGACACAAACGCGGCGGTTATGATTGATGAGGAAGGCAACCCGATAGGCACTCGTATTTTCGGCGCGGTTGCTCGTGAACTTCGTGAAAAGAACTATATGAAGATTGTCTCGCTGGCAAGCGAGGTTGTTTAACAGGATACAGCAGATGGCGATGCACATTAAAAAAGATGATATGGTACAGGTGATAGCCGGCGACCACAAAGGCACGACGGGCAAGGTGCTTCGCGTGATGCAGGATGAGAACAAGGTTATTATTCAGGGTATCAACCTGGCGAAGAAGCATGTTAAGCCGTCGCGAAAGAGTCCTTCGGGCGGTCGGATAAATATCGAGCAGCCGATACACGTAAGTAACGTTTTGCCGATCAACCCGAAGACCTCGAAGGCCAGCAGGGTTCATTTTGAGATTGGCAGTAACGGCGGCAAGCTGAGAGTGGCCGAAGACGGCACGAAAATAAGCGTAATCAGACATCCGAAAAAGAAATGAGCAACGGTAAATAAAGATGGCACGTTTGAAAGATTTATACAAATCGAAGGTAGTCGGGGAACTGGTAAAAGAGTTCGGGTATAAGAGCCGGATGGCGGTGCCCCGCTTAGAGAAGATTGTTGTTTCAATGGGCGTTGGCAAGGCGGTAACGGATAAAAAGTATATTGAGCTGGCCAAGGCCGACCTGACATTGATAACGGGACAGATGCCGTTAGTGTGCAAAGCCAAGAAGAGCGTCTCGAATTTCAAAGTTCGCGCGGGTCAGGAGACCGGTTTGAAGGTTACGATGCGCGGCGAACGGATGTACGAGTTTCTTGACCGGCTCATCAGTTTGGCGATACCGCGGGTAAGAGATTTTCGCGGGCTTAACCGAAATGGTTTTGACGGCAGGGGCGCTTATTCGATGGGAGTGAGCGAACAGACGATTTTCCCGGAAATCAACCCGGTGAAAGTCGAGTTCCAGCAGGGTATGAATATCACGTTTGTAACGACGGCCAGGAGCGATGATGAGGCGAGGCGTATGCTGGCGCTGTTTGGTATGCCGTTCAAAGCACCGAAAACAGATTCGAAGTCGAAAGATGACCAGGATTAACCGGATTTATAGAACAAATTAAGGATTTTTAGCAGGTAACTATGTCAACGAAGGCCCTTGTTAACAAGGCAAGATCGAAACCGAAATTCAAAGTAAGGAAGTACACTCGTTGTGAGATTTGCGGCAGGTCCAGAGCTGTTTATCAAAAGTTTAAGCTTTGCCGGATTTGCTTTCGGAAGCTTGCTAACGAAGGCAAGATACCCGGAGTAAAAAAGGCGAGCTGGTAAAAGTTGCCGGTTGAGCCGGCTGGAGAATTAAGAGAAGAAATATGAGCTTGAGTGATCCAATAGCTGATATGTTGACGCGAGTTCGCAACGCTGCTCGGATAATGAGCGAGAAGGTGAACATAAGGGCCTCGAAGGTCTGCATGTCGATAGCGGCTGTGATGAAGACGGAAGGTTACATAGTGGACTTCGAAAAGATAGAGGATACCACGCAGGGAATATTGCGGATTACGCTGAAATACGACCAGACGGGCCGGTCGGCTATTGAAGAAATAAAAAGAATAAGCAAACCCGGTCGTCGGGTTTATTCGTCGGTTGATGATCTGCCGTTTGTTTTGAACGGAATGGGTATAGCCATAATATCGACGAGCAAAGGAATGATGAGTGATAAGAGCTGTCGGCAGGCAAAAATCGGCGGCGAAATAATTTGTACGGTGCGTTGATGAGTCGTATAGGTAAAAAACCAATAAGTGTTCCTTCGGGCGTGAAGTTCGAGCAGAAGAGCGGACAGGTCAAGATTTCCGGGCCGTTAGGCAATATCGAAATTGCCTGCCGTCCGCAGATAGAAGTCAAGCTCGACAGCGCGATGGGCAATATTCTGGTCGGTAACAAGAACCCGCAGATACGGGAAGATAAACAGCTTCACGGGACAATGCGGGCGATATTGGCCAATATGGTTGAAGGTGTCAGTAAAGGGTTCGAGAAGAAGCTCGAAATATTTGGAACCGGCTACACCGTCAAAGAGCAGGGCGGCAAATTGGTCCTTCAGGTAGGTTACGCCAACCCAATAGATATAGAGATACCGAAGGGCGTTAAAGTGAAAATAGACGTGGCGGCAACCAGAGGCGATGATACGCCGGCGAAGTTTACTTTGACGTCGGTGGATAAATGCGTTCTGGGCAGGTTTGCCGCGGACGTGCGTAAGATAAGACCACCCGAGCCGTATAAGGGCAAGGGAATTCGTTTCTCAGGTGAAGTTGTGAAACGCAAGGTCGGCAAGACATTTACTTCAGGCACAGCATAATTAAGGTTTGGTTGATAAGTAATGAGATGGAAAAACGTACAAAGAGCCGCACGGAGACGTAAGTTTCATGTGCGCAAAAAATTGAATGGAACGCCTGAGCGGCCGAGAATGTCGGTATTTCGCTCAAGCAGGCATATATACGTCCAGGTCATAGATGACGTTGCGGGCCTGACTCTCGCTTCGGCCAGCACCAAGTCGAAGGTGCTGCGTGACAAAATCGCCAAGACGGGCAACAAGAAGGCGGCAGAAATAATCGGCGAGGCGATTGCCAAGCAGGCGATGGGCGTGGGCATCAAGTGTGTGTGTTTTGACAGAGGGCCGTATAGATATCACGGCAGAGTAAAGAGTCTGGCGGATGCAGCCAGAAAAGCAGGATTGGCATTTTAAAGGCAATAGTAACACGGTAATTCTGGAGAAAAAAATTGGCAGCAGAACCAGGTAGGCCGATGGATCGTGAAGAGTCGCCGTACGAAGATACGGTGGTAAAGATATATCGCTGCGCCAAAGTAGTAAAAGGCGGGCGAAGGTTCAGCTTCGGTGCTTTGGTGGTTGTTGGTGACCGTAAGGGAACAGTCGGCATCGGTTACGCAAAGGCCAACGAAGTTCCGCAGGCGGTTGAGAAAGGCATAAAAGAAGCCAAGAAGGACCTGCGTAAGGTTCCGCTTACGGGTCGCACGCTTCCTCATCAGGTGATGGGAAAGTTCGGCTCGACGCGGGTAACATTAGTTCCGGCGAGTCCGGGAACGGGCGTTATCGCCGGTTTGAGCGCACGAGCGGTGCTGGAATACGCGGGTGTTCAGGATGTGCTGACAAAGGTGTACGGCAGCACGTCAGCCAAAAATGTTCTTAAGGCCACGATGGACGGCTTGATGAAGCTGCGCACCAAAGAAGTGATTGAGCAGCTTAGAGGCGTTGAAGTGCAGCCGGTAAAAAGGTGGTGATTGTAGATGTACGAGTGGCAAATAACATCTGTTGCAGGTAAACATAAATCGCGTAAGCGTCTGGGCAGAGGTTCAGGCAGCGGTAACGGCAAGACATGCGGCCGGGGACACAAGGGCAGCCGAAGCAGGTCGGGCGCGGACAGGTCAGGCAACCGTGAAGGCGGACAGATACCTATCTTCAGGCGTATGCCCAAGCGGGGCTTCAGTAACGTCCAGTTCGCCAATAGGTATGAAGTTGTGAATGTCTCGCAGTTAGAGAGATTTGAAGACGGCAGCGTCGTTGGTGTGCAGCAGTTTTCAGACGTAGGCCTGATAGACAGAAGCACAAGCAAGGTAAAAATTCTCGGAGACGGAGCTTTGACTAAACGTTTGCAGGTTACGGCCCACAAGTTCAGCAAGGCCGCCGAGCAGAAAATTACCGGTTGCGGAGGAACGGTGCGAGTTGCGTAGCGTGCTGTTCACAAATTTTTAGGATTGTTATCGGTCGATAGAACGATGATACTTAAAACAGTAGTCAATATATTCAAGATAGCTGATTTGCGGAACAAACTGTTGTTCACGCTGGGCATGTTGTGCATTTATCGCGTAGGTTTTCATATTCCGATACCGGGGTTTGATATCGGTGCGATAGCGGATGCGGCAGGCGCCCGTGATACGGAAAGCCCGCTGGGACGAGCCGCCGAAATGATGCAGATGTTCACGGGCGGCAACATGGACAACAGCAGCTTGTTCGGCCTTGGTATTATGCCTTATATCACGGCGTCGATTATTTTGATGCTGGTGCAGGAAGTGGTGCCGGCGTTGAAAAAACTGCGTCAGGAAGGGCAGACCGGTTACAAGAAGATACAGGAATACACTCGGTACCTGACGGTGCCGATTTGCATTATTCAGGCATTGATGTATATGCGTCTGCTGGGCATGCGAGGATTTATGTATCCGGGGATGCATGTTCAGGCGGCGATTATGGGTATCGTCGGTATGACTGCCGGGACAATATTCCTGATGTGGCTCGGTGAGCAGATTGACGAATACGGCATAGGCAACGGCATAAGCTTGATTATTATGGCGGGAATTATCGCGCGTATGCCCTGGGCATTACACAAGCTTGCGAAAAGTGTTTCATTTGACGTAGCTACGCCTGCCGGCAGCATTGGCCCGACGAAGGTTTTGTTTCTTATCGGGGCGTTTGTGTTTGTCGTTGCAGGGGCGATACTGATAACACAGGGGCAAAGACGCATACCCGTTCAGCAGGCAAAAATGATGCGAGGCCACCGGATGTATGGCGGCCAGAGGCATTACCTGCCTTTGCGTGTAAACCACGGCGGCGTGATGCCGATTATCTTTGCTTCGGCTTTTATGTCCTTTTTGCCAGTCATTGTGGTTCAGCTGGGACGTATAGAGGCGGTTGGGCGCTCAGGGTTCTTTATAGCGCTCCAAAATGCGCTGCGCCCGCACGCATTCACATACAACATCATATATATGGTTCTGATATTCCTGTTCGCATACTTCTGGGTTTCTGTTCAGTTCCAGCCCAAAGATCTTGCGAAGAACCTTCGTGATTCGGGCAGCTTTATTCCCGGATTACGCCCGGGGCGCAGAACCGCGGAATATCTTGAGACAGTAATGACCAGGGTAACATATTATGGCGGAGCATTTGTGGCTGTAATCGCGGTTGTGCCGTCGGTGGTGATGGTGCTTCTGGGGGTTGACTGGCGAGTGGCAACGTTTTTGGGCGGGACGGGGCTATTAATTGTCGTCAGTGTTTCACTTGACCTCGTTCAGAGAATCGAAGCCAGCCTGCTTATGCACAGCTATGAAGGATTCAGCGAGACCGGCAGGATAAAAGGAGCATATTCATGAGAATTGTGCTGCTGGGTGCTCCTGGTGCCGGCAAGGGTACGCAGTGCAAGTATATAGTTGAAAAGTATCGTTTGCTGCATTTGTCAAGCGGCGACATACTCAGGCGTCACAGGGCACAGGGCACGGCGCTCGGTAAAAAAGCGCAAAGTTATATGGATTCCGGGGCGTTAGTGCCGGATGATATTATTATTGATATGATGATTGATGAAATCGCCAGGGCGCCGGCAGGCGGTTACGTGCTTGATGGTTTTCCTCGCACGGTAAAGCAGGCGGAGAACCTTGACAAGGCGCTTGAGAGCAGGAAACAAAAGATAGACGCGGTTTTGAATTTGCAGGTGAACGAGAAGATTATTGTCCGGCGAATAACCGGCAGAAGGATTTGCCCGAAATGCGCCGCGGTTTATCATATTGAAAATTTGAAGCCCCGTGTTGACGGGAAATGCGACAAGGACGGTAGCTCGCTTTTGCAGCGGCCTGATGATACTGCTGAGGTTGTTATAACCCGGCTGAAGAATTATAACGAGCAAACGGCACCGTTGGTTGATTACTATAAGCGGAAAAATACGGTATTTGACATTGACGCCAACGAAGAAGCAGAAAACGTAAGGGACCTGATATTCCGTAAATTGGCCCCGTTGGCGTAGTGTGTGGTTTTTTAAATGGCTATAACGCTTCGCAGCAGACGTGAAATTGGATTGATGCGGGATGCAGGCGTCGTTGTAGCCGATGTTCTTTCAAAATTGCAAGAGATTGCCAGGCCCGGGGTGAGTACAGCTTATCTGGATGAAGTGGCGGCGGATATGACCGCGCAGGCGGGAGCACAACCCTTGTTTAAGGGGGTTCGAAGCCCGTACGCGAAAATGCCGTTTCCAGGCGTGATTTGTGCTTCTATTAATGAGCAGGTAGTTCACGGGATACCATCGAAACAGGTAACGCTTAAACAAGGCGATATCCTGAGTATCGATTTCGGCGTTCGGCTTCGAGGGTATTGCGGCGATGCGGCTGTTACGGTCGCTATCGGCGAAATATCCGAAGAACATCGCCGGGTGATGGATACCACCAAAGGGGTGCTTGATTTGGCGATAAAAATGGCGGCCCCCGGAGTTCGCTGGAGCAGAATAGCGGGCGAAATGCAGAAAATGGCTGAGTCGGCCGGCTTTTCGGTTGTGACCGAGTTTGTCGGGCACGGAATCGGAACCCAGATGCACGAAGAGCCGAGAGTGCCGAATTTCGTCAGCAAGGATCTGTTGGCCAACGACATATTCCTGACGGAAGGAATGATTCTGGCGGTTGAGCCGATGATTAACTGCGGCACTGGCAATGTTCGGACGCTTAAGGATGGCTGGACGGTTGTAACCGCTGACGGGCAGTTTTCGGCTCATTATGAGCATACGATAGCGATAACCGGACGCGGATGTGAAGTTTTGACGTTAAAGTTAAAGTAACGTATGACCAAAAAAGACGCAATAAGATTGCAGGCAGAAGTGCTTGAAGCGCTGCCGAATGCGATGTTCAGGGCCAAGCTCGAGAATGGGCATCAGATTTTGGCGCATGTTTCGGGTAAGATGCGAATGCATTTTATCCGGATACTGCCGGGCGATACGGTAACGGTGGAAATGTCGCCATACGACCTGAACAGAGGCCGGATTGTTTTGAGAAATTAGACGATTAGTGTCGTTTTTTTGCAAGGCGGATTTAGGAAATGAAAGTAAGAAGCTCAGTAAGACGAATTTGTGAGAATTGCAAGATTGTGCGTCGTAAAGGCGTGGTACGCGTGATTTGCAGCAACGCCCGTCATAAACAGAGACAAGGGTAGTTGACGGTCATGGCCCAAAGGCAGTTTATAAGGAGCAGATATGCCGCGTATAGTTGGTATTGATATTCCGAATCAAAAGGCGATGTTTATTGCGCTGACTTATGTTTACGGCATAGGCAGGCACACCGCCGTGGAAATTCTTAAAGAGGCGAAGGTTGACATAAATACCCCTGCCGGCAAGCTGACCGAAGACGAGCTGAGCCGAATAACACAGATTATCGAGCGCAGTTACGTCGTCGGCGGACAGCTTCGCAGGCAGGTATCTCAAAATATCGCGCGTTTGCGTGATATCGCCTGTTACAGGGGCATTCGTCACAGAAAAGGACTGCCTGTTCACGGCCAGCGGACACGGACCAATGCCAGGACGCGCAAAGGGCCGAGGAAGACCGTTGCCGGGAAGAAGGGCGTTAAGGAAATGAGAGGATAGTTTTTTATTTTCATAATTTGGTTAGCGGAGTTTTTTGAATAATGGCAAATGTGGTAAAACGTAAAGTCAGGAAGAACATAGCAAAGGCGATTGTTCACATAAAGGCGTCGTTCAACAATACGTTGATAACGATAACGGACGTTGAAGGCGGCGCGATTTGCACCAGTTCCGCCGGTTGCGTCGGTTTCAAAGGCGCTCGTAAGAGCACGCCTTTTGCCGCATCACAAGCGGCCCAGCGTGCGGCCAGCACTGCGATGCGCAATGGGGTCCGCGAGGTCGAGGTAAGAGTGAAAGGCCCCGGCCCGGGACGTGAATCAGCGATTGCCGCGCTGCAGCAGGCGGGGTTGCGCATATCGTCAATTGAAGACGTTACGCCGCTGCCTCATAATGGGTGCAGACCGTCTAAACGCAGACGCGTGTAGTTTTATTGGTAAATAAAAACAATGTTTTGTATTAGAACATATTAGGAGCTTGGCAGAAACAAATGGGACGTTATCTTGGTTCATCTTGTAAGAATTGTCGCCGACAGGGCATCAAGCTGATGCTTAAGGGCGGCAGGTGTGAGACGGCGAAATGCCCGGTAGAAAAAAAGCAGAAGAACCTGGCGCCGGGAATGCACGGCTGGCGGCGGGGGCGGCCGAGCGAATACGGAGTCCGGCTTCACGAAAAGCAGAAAGTCAAGCGCTACTACGGCATTTGGGAGCGTCAGTTTATACGGTATTTCCACCAGGCCGAACGGATGAAAGGCAACACCGGCCAGATGCTGCTGCAGCTTTTGGAAAGACGCCTGGATAACGTGGTATATAAATTGAATTTTGCGCCGTCGCGGAAGGCCGCCCGGCAATTGATTACTCACGGGCACGTTCTTGTAAACGGGCACAAGGTTGATTTACCGGATTTCAGCATGGATGTTGGCGACAAGATTACGGTAAAGAGTTCAGAAAAGAGCGTTAAGGAAATTAAACAGCAATTGGCGCTGAACCCGAATTTCACGACCCAGGGCTGGCTGCAGCTCGATCGTGATAAGCCGGAGGCGACGATAGTGGCGGTACCAACAAGGGATGATGTTCAAATCCCGGTAGAGGAGCAGTTGGTTGTTGAGTTCTGTTCGAGATAAGTTTGAATTGGCTGATTTTGAGGAGGCCAGTATGCGAATTACATGGCGTGGTCTTGAATTACCGACTCGTGTCGAGCGCGACAGTAAGATAGCGAGCGACAGATATGGGAAATTTTATGTCGAGCCGTTCGAGCGCGGTTTGGGCACGACAATCGGCAACAGCTTGAGGCGGGTATTGCTCAGCTCGCTTGAAGGCAGCGCGGTTACTTCCATAAAGATAGCGGGGGTCAACCATGAGTTTACCTCGATAAAGGGCGTAATGGAAGACGCGACGGATATTGTTCTGAACATCAAGAATCTGACGGTCCGGCTTCAGACGGAAGGGCCGAAGATAATGAAGGTTACGGCCAATAAAGCCGGTGTGGTGACCGCGGCCGATATCGTTGCCGACCCTGCGATAGAAATAATTGACAAGGACAAGGTGATAGCCACCCTTACAGAAGACGTGAATTTCGAGATAGAGATGGTGGTTGAAAGCGGACGTGGTTATGTGCCCGCTGCGGAACGGCTTGCAGTGGCCGACAGATACGAGCAGGAAATCGGCAGAATAGTGATTGATGCGGCGTATTCACCTGTTACCAGGGTGCGATACATTACAGAGGATACTCGAGTCGGACAAAAGACCGATTATGACCGGCTGATACTTGAGATATGGACTAATGGGGCAATTACGCCGGATATGGCGATGGTCGAGGCAGCCAAGATTCTGCGCAAACACATCAATCCGTTTGTGCAATACAGCGAAATAGGAACTGAAACAGTGTCGGGCGATGTTGCGGTTGACCAGCCGCAGCCCAAGGTTGGCGAAGAAATGCAGACCAAACTGAATATGCCCATACAAGAGCTTGAGCTTTCAGTTCGGGCGAACAACTGTCTCGAATCGGTTAAAATTGAAACCGTCAGGCAGCTTGCCAAAATGACAGAGGCGGAACTGCTTGAGGTTCGCAGTTTCGGCAAAACCAGCTTGCGCGAGGTCAAGAGAAAGCTCGCGGATCTCGGCTTGTCGCTGGGAATGACTGGAATAGAATAATTTTGAGTATTTAGCTTCGCGTTTTAACGGCGAGGCGGTGATTTATCCGCCGAAAGCGGAAAGGGGTTTTTAAGTTTATGCGTCACAGAGTCGCAGGCAGACAATTAAGTCGAACAAGCGAGCATCGCATTGCGTTACGTCGCAATCTGGCGGTAGCGCTTTTTGAGCACGAGACGATTTCGACGACCATCCGAAAAGCAAAGGAAGTAAAAGGTTTTGCCGAGAAGCTGATTACGCTGGCCAGGAAAGGAACATTGGCGGCAAGACGGCAGGCAATTTCGCAGTTGGGCGACCGTAACATATTCAAGGATGAAGACGGCCAGCAGGTTCGCAAGGGCACGATTATCGGTAAATTATTCAGTGAGCTTGGTCCGCGGTATTTGGACAGAAAAGGCGGATATACGCGAATTATTCACCTGGCGAAAAGACGGCTGGGCGATAACGGCGAGCTGGTTTTGCTTCAGTTGGTCGGCTCTGAACACGTTGAGAAAAAACCTAAGGGCGAAAAAGGCGAGCACTCCAAAGCCGGCAAAAAGGCCAAAACCGCCGCGGCCGGCGCACAGCAGTAAGCCGTTGTTGATTATTTGGTGAGGGAGTCAGACAATGGGCGTTCAGGATTGCGTTTTCTGCAAGATAGCGTCGGGCCAGATACCGTCGGCCAAAATCTACGAGGACGAGATTATTGTCGCGTTTCTCGATATCGGTCCAATCAGTGATGGCCATACGCTTGTGACGCCTCGTCAGCATGTTGAAAAAGTGCATAATTGTCCGCCTGAACTGCTGGGGCAAATTTGGACTCGTTTGGGCAAAATTGCCGGCGCGATTGCTTCGGCTGTCGACGCTGATGGGTATAATGTGCTGTGCAACAACGGCAGGGTTGCGGGGCAGGTTGTTGACCATTTGCATTTTCATATAGTGCCGCGGAAGACGGGCGACGGCGTTTTTGCGCAGTGGCCTTCATATAAATACAGGCCCGGCCAGGTAGAAATAATTGCCGATAAAATCAGGAAACATCTGTAGCCGGTTTTATTCTTGCTGAATAGACAGTTTGGTGGTATTATTTTTCAAATGACCGCGGGGTAGAGCAGTCTGGTAGCTCGTCGGGCCCATAACCCGGAGGTCGGAGGTTCGAATCCTCCCCCCGCTAGTGGTTTGCAGAGATAACTTTTTTGTAACATCTTGTTTACAAAAGAGTTATCTCTTTTTTTTTAATCTTGTTTTTCACCCGTTACGAACCTCCGACCTTGCCCATTTTAACAAGTCGGAGGTATGAAGGCACCCCCCGCTATTCAAAATCAGAGATAACTCCTTGCAAAATAAGGAGTTATCTCTTTTTATTTTTTCTCGAATTTTCACCCGTTATGAACCTCCGACCTCTGCCCATTTTAACAAGTCGGAGGTATGAAGGTACCCCCCGCTAGTGGTTTGCAGAGATAACTTTTTTGTAAAATCTTGTTTACAAAAGAGTTATCTCTTTTTTTGAAATCTTGCTTTTCACCCGTTACGCGAATGGGTAATTATCAGGTCAATCGAATCGTTTTTAAGAAAAGATAAATCACGGGCATCGCCAACCATAATCTTTTGTTTAGTTGGCGGATGATGAGCAAACTTTAATGCTTCTTCGGAAAGATTCGCAGCATCAGGGTTAATATCTATTCCCAAGGCGTGCCTTGCCAACAGCTTTGCCTCGATTAGAGTCGTCCCCGCTCCTACCATCGGGTCGAGAATAGAATCTCCTTCTTCAGAATACATCTCTATAAGATTCCGCGGCACCTGTGGCGCAAAATTACCCCTATAATCGCTTTTGTGCGTAGCCCAATTCCCTCGTTTTGGAAATGACCAAACGGTAGTGAATTCCGGTAAATATTCGACTGCCGGACTATCCGTACTCATTAAGCGAGCCCCATAATAATATCTTCAAGCAGGCCCTTGGAAACCATATTAAGATTTAGAAGGTAGTCTGCGTGGTTGAAAGTCTCTCTCAAAGGCAACTTAGTACTAACCCAACCAAATCCGTCGGTAATCCAAATAAACGTGTGGCCATCCGCCCGCCAGAAGTCAAACATCGTCCGGTATTCACCAGCGGTCGATTTAAGTTTAGAGCCGCCTCCTCCATAAAAATTTGTCTCTATAAGGAACAGTTTGCCTTTATTTTTAATGGCGAAATCGATTCGTCTTGATGCTTTATCCACCTTTAATTGGAGTCCCCATTTCTTCTCTACACTTGGCGCAGTGGCTTCTTTTATATATTCTAGGCCTCGACGGTCAGCAATATCTTTTACTGAAACCTCAACAATGGCCTCCATTATATGACCGCCGCGATTCTTTCGACCATTGGAGTCCAGCCCTACTTCCACCCCAATTACATAGTCGACCAAATTTTTGATTCTCTTGTTTTCGAGTAATCCTAGAAATCCTGTTTTTTTTGCAAATTCAACCACTTTGGCTTTGTCGATAGAACCAGGTTTTCCGAAATCATAATTTTCATACTCGAATTTGCCCTTGTCGTAGGAAGATAAAATTTGGAACTTCTTTTCTCGACAAGCGATCAATACTGGTATGAGACGAGCAACCGAAGGATGTTTCTCCAAAAGGGCTAACAGTTCGCTTTCTATGTTTTGTTTGCCTATCAAATAGTTAAGGATGTTCAAGTCGATCTCGACTTCCCGAAGATTACCCAGAACCTTAGCCCAGTTGACGAAATAGTCCCAATTGGTAATTGTTCCTTTTAAGTTACCGATCAGATAATTGAACACCTCATCCGAGTTGGAACACCCCAATCTCTCCTTGAATATTCCGCTGTATTTCATAGGCATTCTTTCCAAGAAGTATTAGAACAAACTAATGGTTCGTAATGATAAGCTCTCGAATCCGCCCTCGTCGCAATGATTTACAGTTAATAACTCTGCTGGCGTAAACGGTATCAATTGTAAACCCATGGCTTTTTGGGTAATGTTTTTCAAAGAATTTATCGCTGGGATCTTCGT